>WLWG01000869.1_pt1 | contig 30007 bp, 16 predicted proteins | sample 6712871 | NCBI WGS metagenome assembly WLWG01 (sample SAMN12718693, study PRJNA515312) | sponge metagenome | isolation source: marine sponge | host: Mycale hentscheli | place: New Zealand: South Island, Marlborough, Capsize Point | collected 2003-05-01
AGTGCCAGTGTCCCTCATCAAATGGTGTGTCACCTTCTTTTACAACAGGGTGAACACCTTCTTTAGGTGGCATAAGTCTAACAGTTAGTTCACCATTATCTACACCATCTTCTAATCTTACAGCAAAGTATTTACTGAAATCTTGTTCGTATGAACCGCCTGAACTTCCACCAGACTTACTTTTTTCATACTGTTTTGCAATCGCATCGAGTACACTCATAATTTTACTTTTTTTTTAATTAATAATTTATTTTATGGTTTAATTCTAACTCATATTTGAGTTAATGTAAAGCTGTGAAAAACAAAATGGGGAATTAATCCCCATATATTTTTGTATATTTTAAATTTTAAATTTTACTTTGGGCTAAATGAATCTTCAATATCTGATTCATTGTAATCATCAACTTCTTCAGGGTCAATAACGTACTCTTTTTCTTCTCCATTAGAAACATCTACACCAGAAGATATTCTATAATTTTTATCTTTAGCTGCTTTATCTTCCCAATAATCACTCAAATTAACATTGAATGGATAACTGTCTAATGAACGAAGTTCTAATTTTTCTTCAGGTGTTTTAACATCTTGTTCTAATTTATTTATTTTAGAAGCTATTGTATCCATTTTTGATAGACTAGATTCTAGGTTAGACAACTTGTCTGTTAAAGATTGTAAAAACTCTGTATTTTTTTCACCAACTGAGACTGCTTGTTGTGCCATTTCTTTAGCTTCATCAGAACCTTTTACTATTGCAGTAACATCAACCTCTTCAACCTCTTCATCTTCACTTTCTAAATCGTCAGCTGCACTAAATTCACCAGCTGTACCGAATTCATCTTCTTCAGGTTCTTCTTCTGCGTTTGGCATTTCTTCGTTACCCATATCTAAACCTTCTTCACCTTCTTCAGGTGAACCTTCTTCACCAAAATCAAAGTCACCACCTTCTTCAGCTGCTGGTTCTTCACCACCTTCTTCAGTTTCTTCTTCAGGGTCCTCTTCAGTCAAATAAGTTCTTCTTGATTTAGCCTCTTTTATTAATCCTTCTTCAGGTTTGTAGTTAATTAACTTCTTAAAATTGTTTAAATCTTCGTTTAAGTTATCGGTATTCATGATTATTTTATTATTATTTATATTCACTTAATAACTGTCTACCGTCATTAGTGATTATTTTTTTATTTTCTCTTTGGACTAACTCTTGGTTATCCTTAATTAGACATTCTTCGTCTTCACAATTTTGTTTTTTATTTAAAAAATTGTCTAACTTACTATTAAGTTCTTTTTGCTTTCTATCTTTACTCATAAGTACTTTATTTTATAAATATGCCGTTATTCAGTAATCTTCTTTTTTAAATCTAAAATGTCTAGTTCACCATTTTTTAATAAAATTATTTTATTTTCATACTTTTTCCAATCTATTTCATGACTTTTATAATCTATATTTCCTGGTGTTAAATTAAACTCTTTTTCTATTAGTTTATTTAAAGCGTTAATTGTAAAAAAGGTTGAACCTTTTTTATGTATTTGTATCGTTTTTCTAAGTTCTTTTCTAATATCGACTCTTTGACCTAAATTTAAAAACAATCTATACGTTAAAAGATACTCATCACCCTCTGTTTCAAATACAAAGATACTTTCTTTTTTAATTGAGAATTTTTTTAGTAATTTGTTGAAGAAATTTTCTAAGTACTTAGGTTCAACAAAAGTCGCTAATAATATTATTTTCTTTTGCATTTATTAGGTATGGTATATATTTAACTTCCAAATGTTTATTTTCTTTTAGATTTCTGATGTCTGTTATTTTTTTAAGTTCATCAATAATGTCCCAAGACAAAAAATCTAAAAAACCTAAATCCAAATGATAAACATTTTTATCATTATAAAAATAAATTCTTCGTTTATATAAATATCCAATAAAACCACTAAAGTTTTTAGTTAAAAAACTTGTTAAATCATCTTTTGTTTTAAAATCTAAAACATTTATATTGTTAAAAACAACTTCTTTTTTAATTTTATCTAAAACAATATTTTTAAAATAATTTAAATCTTCCTCGAAAACTTTTCTTTTTTCAGTGGGTAAAAATGTCCAATAAGTATTTTCGTTAATTTTTTTATTTAATATAGATGCACCATTTTCTTTAGCTAAATCCCAACCAACATATACGGTTATTAAACCTTTTTCAAAAGAAAAAATGTTGTTTAAGTATTTTATAATTTCTATATTATTATTTGTTATGATTTTTATCATATATAAAATATAGTAAAATAATTTTAAAAATTCAATTATACTAAACGAAACCTGAAACCCTCTTAAATGTTTCAAAGTTTGAAATCATTTTAGGTACCGCGGAAGCTGTTAAAACATCTATATTTTCAAAGTCTTCATAGGAATCATTAAATGTAGACTTTTTTCTAGTTAACTTATTTAACACAGAATCATAAGAACCAGATTTTGAATTCATTTGAAACATTGTTATAAATGTCTTACCTATTTTAGTGTCGGTGTTGAGACCGTTTTCTATTGTACCAAAAGCAACTAAATTATTAAAATCAACTTCAGGTGGGCTTTGATGTTTTTCAAAAGCTTCTTTTATGGTTGAGTATGATACCCCACTTCTGTTTTTACCATTAGAGTTAATCATGTTTAAACCTGTTGCTAATTTTTTAGCGTATAATTGCCTTTGTACGTCAACAAAACCTTCAGCTAACTTACTTTGATTACTACTGTATAAGTTATCTATTTCATCTTTTTTAACACCGTTTTTAGCTACGTAACTACCTGGCCAATTAGCTTTAATATTTTTTACTGGTATACTGTATTTACTCTTTTTACCATTTCTTTTCCATAAACTGTAATGTTGAGCAGCTCCTCCAGCTCCTTGTTGCCAAGCTAAATAAGTGAATAGTTGGTAATCGGTTATACCGTAATTTACGGCTTGAGTAGATGGTCCGTTAAGTTGTTTTTGTAATTTAGGGTCTATATTAGTGTTACTCGCTACAGCGTCACCTTGTGGTGTTGTAGGTACATCATCGTCTAGTGCACTTGGGTTTTCAAATGGATACTCGTATACTTTTTGTCTATCTTTACCAGATTTTGGTGGGTATGGTAATTGGAATTTTTCTAATACCTCTTTGAACGGCTCCCAATATTTGTTTCTGAAACTACTTTTGATTTCAAAATGATGCATTTCATTTACCGCTATATTATAAGCTGAGTAATCACTTCTGTTAGCTAGGTCTCTTATTGGTACAGAAGGTATGTTTTTACAATTACTAGCCGTTGAACACCAACCATAAAAAGTACCACCCCATGTAACTTCTGTTTTCCAAGGTTCTACTGTAGTCATAAACTTATAAATAGACTCAACAAACTCTACATCTTGTACCGCCGTATAGTTTCCGTCACTATAACCATATCTTCTCTCACCAGGATAAGAACCTTTTTTATTGTAAGCGTTACCCATTGTAACTGAACTACCATCACTTTGTTTATATGTACCTAAAAATTGTACATCAACCGCTAGACCAGCTCCATGGAGTGATGTCTTACTTCTATTTGCACCACCTTTAACAGTATCTTCTAGACTTCTAGTTACCCCATTACTAGAAAATTCCCAATTTTTACCTGGGTAGTTTGTTTGTACAAAACTATTATAGTCTTTCATTAAATTTCTTAAATAAGTACCAGCTAAACCATTACTAACGTTTCCTATATATAAGTGATTTTTCTGCCCTCCTCTTAAATATAAACCACCAGAAGTGTCTAAAACTGTCTGTGAAGCTGAACCTAAGTTACTATTCCCTCCTGTACTCCTTTGACTTCCTGTACCACTACCCAATGAAGTTAAACTACCGTTTTGTGTTGGTTTTAAATTAAAACTAGATATTATATCTTCCACTATTGGAACTGTAGCGTACGGTACTCTATTACCAGTAAAGGTGGTTTTCATTGAGTGTGGTCTAATATTATGTTTAACATCCATAATCAAATAACTACCGTAAAACATTGGTACGTTTTCTAGTTCGAAATATTGTAATGGTTGAATCATTGCGTTACCAAGTGCTTCAATAGTACAATTATAACTTCTATTTAAGAAAACCTCATACAGTGATTGTCCTTTAGCAACAAACCCACCTGAACCACCATCGGTACCTGAGTTAGCTATTTTATCTATTGCGTTTAATGCTTCTAAAGTGTTTTTATATTCTGCTTGGTCTAGGTTGACACCTAAGAAGTGACTTTGTGTTTCACTACCAAATTTAACTTTAAACCCTATAACACCATTTGAATTTTCATTTTTTTCTGCAAAATCTGGTGGAGCTTCATTTTTATCAGGGTCTTGTGAAAAACTAGTACCTTTGTATTGTTTTTTACCTTTTTTTACTGTTTGGTCATCTAAACAACCCTTTTCTTTATTATTACTTAACTCTAGTTCACTAGAATTACCACCAACATACTGACATAAAAAATGTGGACCACTAGAATTAGCTAAAGTAGTGTTAAAGTATTCTTGTGAAGACAAGGGTCTAAACATATCTTTTAACGCATTTTGTCTTATGCTAGGGTTATTTTGTGTGTTTGTTTTTGAAAACAAAGATGTCCCAGCTGATAAATCAACATAAGAAGGTAATGGGAAAAAATTAAAATTACTACCATCTAAAACATCTGAAGTAACACCATAAATACTATTTCTAGTGTTATAGAATAAACTATTTACTGTTTCTAAATTTATTAAAGCTCTATCACCTACATCTTGGTTTACCCTATCAACAAAACTAAAGTGGTCAATTAATAACCTATCTTCACCAATAGGGTTAAAAAATAGTCTTCTTTGTCCAGAAGTTTTACCGGCTGGTGAAGCTGAAATCCATCTATCATATATATTTTTTAGTGATTTATATACGGTTAACCTTAAATCATCGTCTTGATTGGCTCCTAAAGCTTCGGCAGATAAACTATCTAAATAATTTTCTTTAAGTTTGTCTTTATATATCGGAAATATATTACTACCAAGTAACTCTGACATAAATCCAGAGGTAAATTCAAAAAATTCTTGTTTATTAAACCTAAAATATTTGTTTGTTGTTTCAACTAATTCTCCACCTTCTTCTTTTAATGGGAATTCACCCCACCATATTCTAGGTGTTGGGTAACTTATCGTATATTGTGAATTAAATAAAGAACCATAAATTAATGCTGCAGGGTCGGTAAGTTTTAGTGGTAGGGGTGTATTCTGCTCTCTGAAAGTAACATTGGTGAAACCATTTTGACCACCAGACCTAACTGGTTTGATTCCAGTTCCATAATTATAAAAATCTAACCATTTACGTAAGGGTTTAGGTACTAATGGTAACCCGTCTTTTCCAACTTCTAAATCCCTAAATTTTGATTTATCAGCGTCGGTTGTTGGTTTTAAAATTGTTGGAGCACTACACCCTACAGTACCAAACTCTTCAAAAATAGTAGGGTATGTTAGTTCGTCTTTAAAAACATTAGGAAAGGCATTAGTTTTTTCTGGTGTAGGAAAGTTTATAGGGTCTATATATTCTAAAGCTCCATCAAAATCACTATCTCCTAAAAAATTATTAAAATCACCAACATAACTCTCAAATTCATTAATAAATTTTTCCTTAACTGCTGTAGGCATAAACCAAATTTCAGGACCTAAAGGTATGTAGCCCCTTAATTGACCAACGTTTTTAAAAACTTCACTAAGTCTTTGTTCTGTTTCGTTTGGTGGTGTATCAAAGTTGTTTAATGTTGAAGGTGTGGGTGTATCATCTTTAGGTATTTCTAAAGGTATAACGATAAATTTACGACCCAACTTAGCTTCATCTACTTGATAAACAATGTCTTCAGTAGCATTTTTATCAGGGGTATCCTCCCCAAAACCATCAAAGAAATTGGAAAAATAAATTTTAGATTGGCCTCTCCGATAATGTCCATAAAAACTATATAAATTTTTCTGGGTTTGGGAAGTAGTTAAACCTAGGTTCCAAGTTTCATTAATTGCCCTTTGTGCTTGTGCACTTTTATAACCAACGACCGCTTTAATACCATCAAAGCTATAAGTATTGTATGTGGATATATCAAAAATATCAGTAGCTTGTACAGCTCCTACCTCGGATGAACCATCCCAAGCACTAACCCTCTCAAGTTCATTATTATACGAGTTTTGGTTTTTTATACCTGTCATATAATTTAAGTTATAACCACCATTTAATTCGTTAACTTGTGGGATTGTTATGTTTGCTAAGTTTTGATTACTTCTATCATCAGTTACAGACGTGGGGTGGAAATTGATTTGACCATATAAAACTTTAAAATTATATGGTTTACCATCTCCAGCATACCATGGTTCTATTTTATTTGGTATTATATAATTATTGTAACTTTCGGCATTTCTAGTTGCGTTTTTAGTCCTTGGTCTACCGTATTTGTTTATGTATGGGTATATTGTTGATGATTTAGTTACCTCAAAGTCTCTAACCTTTTCCGCGTTTGGTATTTCACCGTATATGCCTCTGATTGCAACCTTTTTACCAGTGGTTGGGTCAGTGTAACTATTATTACTATTTATATCAATGAGTTCCTTAAATGTTTTAACTTCAATAATTTTACCATATTTTTTAATATACTCATCATCAAGATTACTTAAGCCCCCAAACAACCCAAAATTACCGTCAGTACTAAAAGAATTACTAGTATTACCATCAACACCTACAATAATCCCACTTTGTCCAAATTGACCAAAAGGTGGTTGTGCATTAGGGTTAATACTGTTGGGGTCTACATCATAGCTGGATAGATTTTCAGCGTCAGTTCTTCTAGTTGTAGTATTGCTATTTACTAATCTATATCTACCATCTTCTTTATTAACGTTTTCATCGAGAAATTTCTTTTTTTGTTCATTTACACTTTTTAAACCAAACTTAGGGTCGGTTGCATCTAACCTAATAGAACCTTTAAAACTAGCTGATAATGTGTGAGCTATGGCTGTAAATTTAGTAAAACCTTCCTCAACACCAGCATAATTTTTAAGAGCTGCAAGACTAGCTTCTAATCCTGGTGGTATTGTACCGTCTGAAAATTTCTTTAAAGTATTTTCAATATGTGACTGTGCGTAAGCACCTAATTCATTTTGGATTGAAGCTTTGGCAGAGTCAGAATAGTCTTTTAAGTCATCAATAGTATCTTCAAACTCTTCCTGTACTGCTTTTATAAACTCTTCAGCTTCAACACTAGTTGTTGACCATACTTGGGCTTGGTTAAGATAGTTTAATAAAGATTGGTTACCCTTAGATAGTACTTGGGTAAATATTTTATATTGATTAAAAAAGGGGTTTTTAACTTTTTTATCACCAAAAAAATCGTAAGCGTACAAAGCTCCTTTATTTGGGACTGGCCATTCATCAGCTCTAGGGAAGGTTAATATTGATGAGTCAGCTTTATAATCTGAATTATTACCTCTCCCTATTGTATTAAATTTTGTGGCTATAGAAAGTTGTGGTGGTCTTACACCTTGGTTTGTAACAAAGTTTTTACTTCCCGGTGGTGGTAAGGTGTTTGCTTCTTTAGGTTTTTTTGTAGATAAGAAATTTTCAGTATCGTGAACATAATCACCAAACTCTATTAATCTTGGTAGTCTTGGGTAGTTAACCGGGTCTATTCCATCTGTTATTTTAGGTTTCATATCCCACTTTGGGTCTTCTGACTCAAGTAAACTAGATTCTCTCATCCTCCACAAAACAGCCCCTAACATAAAAACAGAGTGAGCGGGCACTGATTGGTTAGAAGATGACGAACCTAAAACTCCTTGTGGTCCCAAGTTTCTTAATGAAGAAGAGTACATACCTGTCCAAGGCTTATGGTATTGATTCGCTAAAAATAAATAAGCTAAAGCTCCTTTCCAAGCTTTAGTTTTATTATAATTAGTATCTGTACTCACTATCGTATCTCCTGTCTTTAAATCAGGTCTTTTCACACTAGCGTCTAAAAAGTTATGATTTGTAAGCGTTATCTTAAGTCCAGTACGTTCCCCATCGTTGTTTATTCCCCGATTATAATAATCATAAGGTTTTAATGGAAAAGTTCCATCAGTGTATTTTTTAACCCCAAATCCACCCGGAAAGTATTTAGAAGTTTCGTTATAAGAATCTAAATCATTTTTAAAACCCATATAAAGTGGTTTAGATGATATACCAGGTTTTTCATGATTTACGGTGTCCGCGACATTCATAACCATCCCTCCACCAAATGAGTAGTAAGCTTTTGGTACATTTGAACCATTTTCTGAAGCGGGAAAATTGTGTCTCCAAAAAGGTGATTCTGTTATTGTACCACCAACATTTTGGTAATTTTCGTTTTTTCTTAAGAACGAATCGTTTAATTCATCCAAAACGTCAGTTGGTTGTTCTATTTGTCCTGGCGGTACACCTTGAGAATTTTGTACGGAAAAACCAGCAAATACACCTACATTATCTGTGTTCCAATTTAACAATCTATAGTCCGTAGTTTCTGCTGAAGTATCAACAGCATCATCTTGTGTAACATCATTATTGGGTTCACGGTCAAAAACATCGTCAAAAAATGCAGTAACTCCGTCACTAAATCGTTCTATTAGTCTATTACTAGAAAGCTCTTCTACTAATTTGGTTGGGGTGTTATTGTAAGAACTGTATGAAGTAGAGTAAGGTAAGTAGGGTACTGGTCCTGTTCTAGCAAAATTTGACTTAACAAGTATTTGGTTATATCTTACCCATCTTAAAGTTTTAGGTTCTATACCAGCATAACTGAAGGACTTTTCTATTCTTACTTTTTTGTAATTATATTCTGAAGTAGTGGGGATAAAACCCCAATCAAATGTATGCCAAGCCCTAAATGGGGCTAAAGCGACTGAAGATTTCTTATCCGTAGCTCCACCAGCTAGTAAACTTACATTATTCTTATTGTTAAATTCATGAATACTTTTAGCTGTTCTAAGATTAAAATCACCTGTTGTAAGTTTATCACCATACTCACTTCTACCAAAAGATGTACCAACCCTTTCAAAAGCTGGATAATAAAATTCATAATCAGGGTATATGTCTACTGTAAGAAATTTATCCGTTATGGAAAAACTCATTTGGGAAAATGACGATAAAAAGGGAATACCCTTCTCAGTAAGAGCTGAAGCCGAACCATCAATTTGTGTAGGTGGTAGTTGGGTCATGAAATTTTCGGGAGAGTATAAAAAAGCTGTGTTAAGTACCATAGATTTTTTGTAGGACTGATTGAAACCCCTCAATCTATCTTTACCACCATTGTTTGGAGTTAAATCTACAAGTCTACTAATTCGACCCTCAGACTGTTCTGACACAAGATTCTTACCTTTACCACCTCCAGCCCAAGCTGGTCCATAATATTCATTTACCCAATCTGATATATCACTAGAATTAATGATAGTATTATCTTTACTTAATTTAAACCCCTTTCTTACAAAAGGTGTGGTAGGGCTAATAGCTCCTCCTGCCCCCCTAATAAAGTTAAGACCACTGGGTGGGTTTGTTGGATTTGTAATATTATTTAAAAATTTTGTAAAATCATATTTTTTAAGTCTAATTAAGTCATCCCCCTGCATTTCATGTATATCAGGTAAAACAGTAATAGGCCCACCATCTTTTTTAGCAGCTTTACTTATTACTATGGGTTGGTCGTATCTATAACTTTCATTTACACTATCTGAAAATGTATCTTCTTCTGTTATACCTAAACTTTTAATTAATTTATTATAAACGATAGAAACTAATTCTTCACCTGTTTCATCGTCTTTAGAAGCGTTTATCATTTGACCTATTAAGGTCAAATTTTCTGTGGAATTAAAAAAGTTATGTGCCTCTATTCTACCTAGTGATTTCCAATTTAAAGCACTACGATTAGTTATTGTTTTAGTACCAAACTGTGGTGGTTTATTTTTTTTATACGTACCATCTTTTAACTCTCTAAGTATTTTTTTTACTTCAGATGCGTCTTGTTCGTTATTAAAGCCAAAATTATTTGTTTTAGAATTTGATGTTGTTGATGGATTTGGAGCGGGAGCGGGGGGAGATGTTATTGTTATTCTATCTGTAAACCCCGCTTGGTATCCTGAATTGATAATACCGTCAACATCAAAAGCGTAAGTAGTAAACCACTGACTTAACGCTGTACTATGGTTTAAACCTTTGATTATGGTACTTTTACCACCTGCAGATTTGATTGTAGAATCAAGAGTTTTATAGTTTTTTTCTTGGTATACCCCTATAAAGCCATCACTACCCCATAACATTCTAGTTTTTGAGTTCCACCTATTTAAATCTCTTAAACGTTTGTTGTCGGGTTTGATGACTAACCCTGGGTCAGCCAAACCTATTAAATCAGCACTATTAAGACCATTTTGTGTAAACATATTGACAGCTCCAGCACCAAAACCTATTTCAATAACTTTAAAACCATTTAATTCTGTATCCATGTCTAATGGTGTACTATTGTCATTTATTTTAATGTCCATAGATGATTTATAGTAAGTCTTAAGTTCATCAATTATGAAAGATTTAACATTTCTCTGTTCATCTTTTTCTATTACAACTATAAAACATTTGTCTACAACTTGTGATGGTATTTGTTTAAACTGGGTGTCTCTAGGTGATATGTCTTCTCTATCTGCGTAAACAATAATTAATGTTTTTGTGTAAAATTTAGGTGTAGATATTAGAAAAACATTTTGTGTATTGTTACTATTTGTCATTCCATCATACTCTATTTTTTGGTTGAGTGGACTACTACCTACGAGTATTTCTTTGTCATAAGTATCAAAATAAGCCACTTGGGTTGCTGCTCGACTTAGAGCACTGTCTTCAGGTTCTAGAGTATTATCATCACTGACTGGTACCCTGTTTAATTTTTCAAATTTATTACCACCAACAACGGAAGCTAAAGTGCGATAAGATTTGTTACTCATATCACCTTCTTTAAATAAATGTTCTACTCCGTACCACGATTTACCGGTGCCGAAAGAGTTTGTACCTTTTTTTTTACTGACAGTTCCCCAATCGATGTAAGGGTAACCTTCAAGATTACTAAGTTTTTTATAGTTACCTGTATATGTTAAACCTTTATCTAAACTAACATCCTTACCACCAAATTTTACTGGGTTAAAAATTATTCCAGCACTAGAGAAAGGCGTTATCAAACCTGAATTTAAATACTCTACTCCATGAAAAGCACCCAATGCTGAAGGGGAAGCGCCAAGTTTGTTTACCTCTGAGTATTGGTCTCTTCTCCAATCATAAAATTTATTTTTAGCTGTAGCTATTATAGAAGTGTTTAAATTATTGGAGTTAATACCTGATATATTACTTGCAATTATAAATCTTTCACCAACAGCTTTAAATGCTGATTCTATAGTGGTTAACCCGTAGTAATTATTACTACAGTCTTCAGCCCCAAAAGGGGTTTCCATTGCGTTTATTGCGACGTAGTTGTCTCTACCTGGAACATTATTGTAAACATCACCTTCACCTGTAGGTTCTTCTATTTCTTGTTCGACATCTTTAAGCATTTGTTGTAATGCTTTAAGAAATTCTTCCACAAATCTTACTTCAGGCCAATTAGCGAATTTTGGGTTATTTCCTGGGTAAACTTCAACAAAAGTAGAATTACCACCTGATGTTGTCTTTTTCTCTGTGTAGGTTGGCCAAGCCCAAAAAATACCCTCTGCCCCACCTACTTGCACATCAGCTTTACCTTTATAGTTAAAAACTTCCGTGGTGTTGGTATTGTGGTACTCTTCGGCATCATAAGAAACATCTTTTAATATTTCTAAAAATAGTTCAGAGTTAGCTATTAAAACAGTAAAAAAACTTCTAACTGTGGGTACGAAACCAATAGAATTTTTAATTTTTTGATTGGCTAGTTTTTTGAATGTTTGTCTAGACTCATTTAAAGCTTTTTGAATGAGTATATTTTTATCGTTTAACTGTTGTGTGATTGGTTTTAAGTCTATTATGAATAAATTTTCATCATCTTCATCTGTGGTGTAGTTATTTTGCATCTCACCTGTTTCACCTAACCCAGATATTTGAGTTATTTGTTCGTTAAAAATACCAATCCTGAAAGGTACTTTACCCTCACCTTCTAAATATTCGTTTATTAGTTCCCTTACCTTAGCCACAAAATTATTGTCAGGGTCTTGACCTGTTGCTGATGGTTGTCCAAAGGTGTACACCCCATCATCGAATTTACCACCAAGACGAACCCACTCTTCTTCAAAGTCTTCTAGGATTTCTCGTATTTGACTAATTAATACCGATATTGCTGTTATTTTTGAAACATTATTTATTTCAGTTGAGTTTTGTATTTCAGATATAGCTCCTTGGTCGGAATTACCTTGACCCATTAAACCTTGTAGTTTTTTAACGTAGTTAAAAACTGTTAATGGTCTACCCTCGTTACCAGTTTTTATAGGGTTAAAAGAGTTTATACCTTCATTATAACCTAATTCTTTATAATATTTTAAGTAGTCTTGGTATATTTTATTTAGTTTTGTGTCAGCTCCTTCGATGTAGGGTGCGGCCATTACAAAACCTAAAAGTATATCTGATAAAAATGCGTAAGAATAACCTATAAATTGTGCTCTAGATTTGTAGTTACCTGTACCAGGGTCAAAACTAGTTGTAAATTTTTGCACAGATAAAAAGTATTTTACAGGTTGTCCGTAATAACCTTTTACTGTTAATTCAAAAATAGGGTAAGGCTGGTGAAAAAAAGCACCATACGGTGAACATGAACCTTGTTCAAAAAGTGTTGCTCCTCTAATATCCACAAAATCAATTGTGATTATTGGAACAAACCCACCGTTGAAGTTTATGTCAATGTTAGTCATTCCAAAGGTTTCTAAATCCTCACCTAGTTGTGAATCAATACCACCAAGGTCAGTCCAATTTGTAGTTAGAAAAGAAGTTCCAACAGGAGCTTGACCAGGTGCTGTGTCTTGACCTTTAACAAAATTTATCGTTGTAAGTGTTTCGGGTTCTTTTTGTTCCACCAAACTTTTATTCCTAACTCTAGCTACTAGTGTTGCGTAAATAACTAAGTCTTCTTGGTCCACACTGTTATTTGGTATGGCTCCAGATGGGTCTAACAGGGTTATGTTACCATTTTCTTTACAATAAATAGCTAATTCGTTTTCTAGCCCGTCTTCTTTTTTTAGTTGTGAATTTATTCTAGCACAAAAATTGTTAGTACTACCGCTCGCCATTTTCTCTTAAATATTTATCTATTTTATTTTGATAGTCTTGGAGTGATTGCATTAAAGGGAAGGGTATTGTTAAGGCCGCTCCTTCAGGTATATCAAATTCTAGACCACCATATTGTGGGTTAGCTAACATTATTAACCAACCATAAAAAGGTGCTCCATATTGTTCATTAGAAATTCTGTCTAATCTTTTAGTTTTTTTCCAAATAACTTTTATGTCACTCGATTTTGGTGTTAGTTTTATGAAGGGTATGAAACTTAATTTGTCATTTACCCTGAAACTACCATATCTGTCAAAATATCTTTTTGCCATACTTTATTAATTATTAGATAAATATACAAAATGTAAACTTTTTATTAAGTATAATTTAAGGTTGTGGTCCTATTGGTGTTGTTTCAACATATTCGTTTTTAAATAAATTGTAATCTAAACTTTCTTTATATGTTTTTCCTACTATTTGACCAACCTTTTGTTCTGTCCCTTCTTCAATAGTACCTTCAGTTACTTCTCTTTGATAGAGCCAATTTATGTCTAACTTGTATCTACCGTTTTCGAATGCTTCTATTGAATTAAATAAATCTATATAAAATCTTTGTACTTCAAAGGTTAGTGTTTGGTTTACTTTTCCTATGTTTAATTTTGTGTATTTATCATATGGTGAACCTAAGCCACTTAATTCCACTTTTGATTCTATTGTATAAGCCGATTCATTATCTATTTCTTTTGTTGTACCGTCTGGGTATGTTATTGTTAGGTTAACCCCGTTTTGGATAATCCAACCCTGTTTCCTACCATCATTAGTAATACCAAACGATATTGTATCCAATAATATACCACCATCACCGTCTGGGTATTTGTATTGTTCAGTAGATGTGTTTACGGGACTATCACCCACAGAATCAGTTAGTACTTGTTCACCTAAAGGTAATGTTGTTATTTCTAGGTAGTCAACACCATAAGATTTAGCGTCAAATAAATCATCTTCAGGTGTTTTGGCTCCAGGATACATGTCTTTTATCATCTGTTGGTCTTGTGGTGTACCAAATAAACCATCAGGACCAAAACTACTAAATACACTTTGGTTTGGGTCTAAACCTGTGACCTCTGTCTCTCCTTGTCCTGGTCCTACTATGTCTACCGGGTTTTCTGTCTCAAGTCCAACTAAACCTGTTATTGTTGGTGGTGCTTCTATTTGTTTAGCCGGTATAATTTCTAGTGGTGTTATAGTTAACCCTAAAGCTTCATCTTTTTTATCATTTATTGTTTTTACTAATTGTGAAATAGGCGGTGGTGTTGTTCTGTCTTGGTCGGCTGTTTTTTGATTTTTAAAAGCCCCAAAACCTACTATTTCTTCGTTTAATTTTCTATTAGCATCACCCTCTAATTTTTCTTCTAGACTTTGGTAGTTTAGTGATACCTTACCTTTGTCATCAACTTTAAATCTTTCGGTATCAAAATATCTTCTAGGGTTGTAAACAGATGTGTTAGCAAAATAATTAAATGATACCGCGTTTTGTAGTTGTCTTATAGGTCCATCTAAACTAGAGCCACCTATAATACTAAAGTTAAGGTCAATTTTAGCAATCATCGGTTGAACACCTATACCTTCGGGGTTCATGTCCCACTGTAATGGTTCGTAGTTAATGTTCATCGAATCGGGTACTATTTTTGTGTAATAAAAATCACCAACCCTTAAAACTAAGATAGGTGGTTTACCAAAAGCCATGTTTTGTGTTTGATTGGTTGTTTCTCTTAAAGAGGGTCCTTGTCTCATACATTGATTTAGGAAAGTTAGTCTACTATTAAGTCCTTCAGGTGTCATTGAATGAAAAGCCGGATGAAAGAATTTAATCTTTTCTTTAATGCCTTCATACACAAATGGGTCTTCAACTTTTAAAGCTTCAAAGTATTCACATTCTCTAAAAAGCTTTTGGACGTTTCTTTTTATTATTTTTTGTGTTACCTCATCATCCACAACGTCTTCACCTATATCACCTGAATCATTATTTTCTATTTCACTATTTTCAACTAAATCAGCCTTTTTGTTTGCCAACCCAAAAGTTTTAGCAAAAGCTAAAGCTTGTTTTTCTTCCTCTTCAGTTAGAGGTTTATATGGGTTACCTGATGGGTCTAATGGTATTTCAACTGTTTCGTTTGTTGGGAACCCGTTAGCATCTAATACTGGCATATTAAAGCTAGTTTGGGGTGTTATAATTGGGGGTGTAAATATGGGTGTTATAGGGGCTAACTCTAATCTATCCACACCTTCATCAATAAAGGCCAATTTTTCAGCGTTGTTTTTAGCTGCTAAAGTGTTGTTTACGTATTTATGGTTTAAAAATACCCTTAATTTAACTACCCTATCTTCTTTAGCTGTTTTAGAACCAGTTCCAACAGAGACTCTAGTTCCGTCTGCGTTTTCTGACTCTAAAGGATTACCGTCTCCATCTGTATCTCTTGCGTAGTCTTCACTGTTAGCGGTAACAATCCACCTACCTGCGTTAGAAAGTTCCTCGTCTGTTCCTGGTTTTTCTATTTGTTTAAAAGCTACCCACCAATAACCTTTTCTTTGTTTAGCGTTAGAGTATTTGGAAACTGTTTCTGAACATTTAGTTAAATCTATATTAGGTAAATTTTTCTTATAATAAGGTGATTCAGGTAGAGCGTTTTGTTTAGTACCTGTTGCTCCATTAGGTCCACCATCGATACATTTATACCCGTAATCTACTCTTTGAAAGTTATTTTCTTGGTAAACATAATAAGTTGTTCCTGACGTAGACCCACTATTATTAGCTGTAGACCCACTACTATCAATTTGTTCTAGTGCTGGTGGGGGTGGCCCTGCTTCGCCTTTTTCTTTAACTTTATTAATTACGTAATTAGCTACCCTATCAGCTCTATCAATAGATAAAATCTCATTGTAATTATTTGTTGAAGCTGCACTGCAATACCCAGCAAATTCAACACAATATCTTTGTCCGTCAGGTGTCGCTAAAAAGTCAACTAAACTATCTATCTTTTCTACCCACTCCTTATTTAACATTAAATAATCACCTTTATTTGTTTTTGATATTGCGTTCTGTGTACCTGTATCATATTTAACAGATAACTCTTCTTCAATACTCCTACCAGGTACCTTCGGTCCTTTTCTACCTTTAACACCATAATCACTAGTTGCGTTTCTAAAATAAAAAGAAAGTTCAGTTACGGGTGGTTCTTTAGGTTCAGGTGGTACAGGTGCAGGCGTTTCTTCCACCGGTAACTCTATTACTGGTTCTGGGTCTTCTACTGGGTCGGGTGCTGGTGGAGGTATTATTTCTTCAATAGTTTCTTCGAAAAATTCTGAAACATCTAAACCACATCCAGCAAAAAACTGATAAAGTTCTTTTTCTTTTCTATCTTTTAGTTTGTTAAGTACTGAAGGGTGGTCTGTGATTATTGTCCAACTTAAAGTACCTTTTCTTTCAGTATTGTTATATGTGTATATTGGTTCCGCTCTACCTATAAAAGTTTCACTATTCCAATTAGCTGTGGTATTATCCGTAAAATTAATGTCATAAGGTGGAAACCACATTATCCTACCTCCGTTTGGTCCTATTTCACAAGGTTCTAAACCTATTTTTTGTGGTGCGTCAGTCCAAGCTAGGTTTTCAATGGAAAACATCATTCTTTTAATGTCATTACCTTGATTTATGTAACCTTGTGTTAGGGTTGGGTCTTCTAAAAAATCATCCCCAGTTGTTGGTGCTATCTTAACATGTCCAGTGTCTTCTAAAACACTTTGGTATGGTCCAAAAAATGGTCCACTAGCAATGTCATCAGGTTGTACTTTACCACCGGCTCTATACAACTTATTTCTTCTAATTAAGTCGTAGTGGTTTTGGTATGGGCTTCTAGTTGTCCATGAACGACAATAATGTGTGTCATCAGTATATCTAATTAGATTACCTTTAGATATGTTTTTACTTCTACCAATATTAGTTACAGCTCCATCACTTATACCCCTTTCCGTTTCGGCAACATTACTATCACTATCAAAACGGCCAATAAATCTTGCTCCACCTCTATGTCCATTAGCTTCAGAATTATTTATCATTTTTTGTGTAAAATCTAATAAACCTCTTTTAGCTACACTTTTTCCTCTATTTTTCCAATAAAATAAATTTTTGGTACTAGGTGTTACTTGAGTAAAAGGTGTTAATGGGTTGTCACCATCTTCTAAAGATGGTCTTAATGTTGTGTTGTTGGGAAAATATTGTCCGTCTTTAGTTCCGTATTCTGTGTCAGCTGGTTGATTTAGGTCTAATTCATTAAAATTAGAATTTGGGTCTTCGTTTATTGTTTGAATCGATGGGTATTGACCTTCCGTACCCATAGTAATAAGTGGTTCGTTTGGATTTGTTTGTTTGTCTACTAAAGGAATTAAAGTATCATCACCTTGAACAATTCTATCGTTTATAGCTTGACCTATTTTACCTAAAAAAAATGAGTCAGGTGATTGTTCTTTTTTTCTATTTAATTTTAAATAATTGTCAGCGTCTCTTTTTGGGTTAAAGGTGTTACTTATTTTACCTAATAATTTACTTGGGTCTAAATTAGTTTCATCATTACCCTTGTTTAATAGTTCAGGTGAGTACTTACTGCTATAGACATTTTTATATAATAATTTTCTTTGTGCTTTACCTGTGTAGTCAATTAGGTCTTCTTGGAAAGCGTTACTACCCAAAACTACTTGGTCACCCCCAGGTAAAATACTTTTAGGAAAATTAAGACCCGTTAAATTAGCTGTAAACTGTGCTGCCTTACCTAAGGCACCTTTTCTTTTGGTTATAGTATAATCAGGTAAAAATAAACTTTCACCCGCTAATAACCCTAGTGGGTCTAAATTTAATCTACCAACAGTTTCTTCAACAAAATTTAAAGTTATCCTATTACTTAATTCAGCCGCTCTTCTTTCTGTCCCTACTGTCTGTAAATCAGAAGGAAAGTCTATAAAGTTTTCAGGACTAAAACCTAAACTTCTAGCTATTATTGGACCTAAAACATCTGAACCTGAACTTGAAGGGTATTGTTGGTAACCTGTTGATTCTAGTGTTTGGTCGGGGTCGTTATAAGTTTCTACATATTCAGGTCCGTATTCATTATTAGTTAAGTTGTTAAAGTTTCTAACACTAAAAACATCTGTAGAGAATCCAGCTTCTTCTACCCAAGAGTCTATTGAACCTGGGTCTTCTAATGATTTTGTTACTACATCATACGATTCCTCCTCTGTTGGTGAACCGTAGAAAGGTTTTTCGTTAGTCCAAAGGTTTCTTTGTTTATTGTCTGGTCTTGGTGTTGTATTGTCGTTGGTTGGGCTAGCTATAAAAGCTACTTCTGAAAGATTTGGTAAATCTTGTACTGATGGGTTTGGGTTAAATAATGATGGAGCATATATATTTATCCCAAAATCTTGTATACCGTTAGAGGCTAATACAGGGTCAAGTCCAGGTAGGTTATGATTTAAAACATAAGTTCTAAAATCTGTTACCGTTATAGGGCCTAAATTTTGACTATTAAAATTATCTATATTGTAATCTTCTGGATTTATAGCTGACATAATTATCTATTTTGTTCTTTCATGTTTTTAACCACTACTTTTGTTATTTCTGCTTTAAAGACTGGGTCATTGATTAAACCGTCTAATGACACACTAGTACCACCACCACCTAGGTTTATAGTACCACTAATGTTAACGTTCATGGTACCACCACCACCACCGTAACTACTTCCACCTCCAGGTTGTCCAACTGAAACAATGTCTTTTGGAGATAGTCTATACATTTTTCCTTTAGCGGTTTTAATGACATTACCGTTTGGGAATACGGCTCCATCACCCATATATGAAGAACCCGAACTTACCATCTGCATCCCCCCCATATCAGATTTGGCACCAGACATATTAAAATCATCCTTTCCTTTAGTGGTTATTTCTCGATACATACTCCTACCGAAACCAACAATACCACCTATAATACCACCTATCGCAGTACCCATAGGACCTAAAAGACTACCTACCATCATACCCATTGCAGCGTCACTAGCAGTTGTTCCTAGAACACCTAAAGCTTTACCACCCATTGAATCGGGGTCATCCATAAACATTCTACCTACTTCTGCTCCAACACCTAATAAAGCTAGTGGACCACCTTTTGCCATACCAGTACCTAACCTAGCCATAGTACCACCAGCCATACCAGCAGCTTTACCACCCATCCTAGCCACGCCACCCATCAGTTTCTTCCCAAATACCTTGTTCAAACCTTTGGCTCCAAACTTACCCGCTTTTCCTAGCATGTTCATTCCACCACCTAAAAGTCTAGTGCCTAAACCACCTTTACCCATCTTAGCAGCTCTCATTATAACACTTCTACCTTTTTTATTTCCGAGTCTACCGAAAAGACCTCTACCACTCATACCACTGTTACCTAACAAATCTGCGACTCCTCCGCCTCCTCCGCCTCCACCAACACCTCCACCTATACTCTGAACTATCATTGGGTTGGTCATTGTACCTTTTGCGCCACCACCGAACATCTTACCTAGACCTTGAGTCATTCCTTTTAACATACTAAAAGCACCTTTTAGTATTCCCGGAAATTTAACCAAAAGAATTGCGGCTAAAACACCTTTAGCACCAAATATATCATTAATTTTACCTAAAATACCCCACACCAGTTTACCTACACCCTTTACAATCCCAAGAACTTTTTTAATAAAAGGTCCGTTTTCCTCCCAAAAAGACTTTAACCACGCTAACGCTTGTTTTGTTGTCGGTATTAACTTGTCTTTGATAAAAGTACCTGAAGCGGTTACCATTTCTGTTAGTTTACCTACCATTGACTTCATTAATGGTATTGCTCCCTGAACAAAAGGTACTAAGCCTGTAGCTATCCATGTCCCAAATTGTTCACCTAACCTAAAGACTTGGTCACTTAAATTTTGTAAACCTCCATCACCCGAACCCGTCAAGGTTTCCATTATTGTCCTTAAAGGTCCTTCCATACCAGCGAAAAATGACATCGCTAGGTTTTTAAGTGACATCAACATGTTTTTCAGTCCTGTCATAAAAGATTGAGATTGTTCCGCTCTCTCTTTAAGACTTTTATCTTGTTTCATCATTTGAGCTATTTGTTGTTGACCTAAATTAGATACTCTTACAGCTTTACCACCAACATCAACAACTAGTTTGCCGTCTTTCATTTCAGCAATACTTTTTATAAAATCTCTCGCTTCACCTTTTATTCTAGGGTCTAAAGCTTTACCAATGTCATTTCTTTTAGCCATTGTTTTAGCTTGTTCTACTATTGATTCAAAGTCTTGACTTGTAGCCTCAGCTACTTGTTTTAATCTTTGTAACTCCATGGTTGGTATTGAATACACACCGTCTTTACTTCTTTTAACCACTGAAGCAGCAGATGAAGCTAAATCCTCCATTATTTTACCTGGATTATTTCTAGCGTCAAACATTAGTTTAATAGGGTCAGCCATTTTAGCAAAAGCTCCACCCATCATTTGTAGTTGAGCTGCGGTGTCTATAGCTTTTTCAGGGTTCCATAATTCTTGAGCAAAACCTAAAGTTGAAGCCATGTCAGCTCTAATAGCTGTAGCTTTTGCTGCCATTTTAGCCATTCCTTGGACACCTCCTTTAAAATTAATTGTCTGAGCTTTTCTTAGGTTTGATTGTAAAACTTTTAATACTTTACCTGAATTAACACCCATTTTTTCAGACATGTTACTCACTTCACCCACATATTTAGCCGTACTTTCTATTGACATACCAAATACTTCCATACTAGCAGCCATCTGAGCTGCTCCTTGAGCACCTAAAGCGGTACCTTTAGACATGTAAGCCATAGCTTTTCCAGCGTTTTGAGTTAAGGGTATTAATCTACCTACTTCATCAACGTAAGAACCATACATTTCAACAAGTTCTTTTGCTCCTACACCAATTCTATCTGTAACTAAAGCCGCTTTGTAAGCCGTTTTTCTTAGTTGATTAAATTGTTTACCAACCACACCCACATTAACGGCGGTCCTCCTCATACTGTCGTCTAACCCAGTAAATTCTTTACCTAAATCTTTAGCTTTTGAAAGGACCTTCCCAAAACCTTTTACCAAATCTCTACCAACAGCTAAAGTTAAATTTTTAACACTTTTTACTTGACTACCTAAAGCCGCCGTTAAAGCTTTTTGTTGTTCTAAAACTTGTTTAGTGGTCGCTAACTCTTCTTTGAGTACCTTTTGTTTTGCTAGGAGTAATTGTTTCTCTTCTCCTTTAGCTTTATTTATTTTTTTCTGAAGTTCTAAATCTTCAGCTAGTAACTTATCGTATTGTTTTTGAGCTTTATTTAAATCTCTTTGAGCAACTATAGCATCTTTAAATCCTGAAGCAAAGTCCTTAGAACTTTTACTCATAACCTTTGATATTTTAGATTGTGTATCTAAAAATTGTTTGTATTCTCCTAAAGATTTAGGGTCGAAAGCCATTGTTTATTATTTATTTTTTAATTTATTTTCTTCTTCTTTTTCTTTTTCTGCGTCTAAAATTTGAAATTTAACCTTATAATTTGGTTCTGTTGAAAAGGTTTCACCTCTTAAAGGAACTATTTTAACTATTTTACTTTCATAGTCCTTACCTATTTCTGGTTTTACTTTCATTTCGATGTATATTAAAGATTGGTTTGTGTAACCTTTTTTTCTAGAAGTTTTGTGAATTAATACATCATCTTTTTCATCATAATTCATCATTAGTTTATCACCATTTTTAAGTCTAACAAATTCTTTATTCTTTTTTATTGATACATCAGATATAAATTTTACGAGATATTGGGGTAAATTAGTTATTGTTTTAGATGAATTTTCACCACCCGGTAAGTTATATAAACCATATTTATCTTTCATTTTTTCTTGTCTACCTTCCATATCACCCCTACCTAATAATCCCCATAAATTTGTAATGTCTTTAAATTTAAAAGATAGTCTTGGGAATAATCTTCCCGCATCTTTACCATATAAATTAAAACCTCTCCTTTCAATTTCTTTAGCTCTCATTTCTTTTTCTTCGGGTGTCTCACCTTTTTCACCTTCAATTTCATCTGAGTCTAATATACTATCTTCAATACCATCTTCAATATCTTTAGAATCTACCTCAAAGTTGGTAAAGGTTATTTGTGCTTTTATTTCTTCTTCTTTTATAACACTCTCAACCTGTTGTTTTTTATTACTAAATTTAAGGTTATCAACTAAATTATTGATGATTTCACTCATTTCATCAACGATTCTTTCGAATAACTTATCTCTTTTTTCTTTATTATTATAATTAGACCTTCCTTCTCTAGTTATTATATATAAGTTTTTAAGAAAAGTTTTTATTTTTTGTGTTATTTCATTTTCTTTACAACATTTATTTAGTGTGACGTACACTGTAAATAATTCAGAGAAAAATTTAGCGATTTCATTTTCCCAACCTTTTGGTATACCACTTTTATTACCCCCCTTGTTTGGAGCCTCTAATAAATTACTGTCGTTTAGTTTTTTTAGATTAACTGCTATAGGTTCTCCATTAACTTTAATATTGGATAACTTGGAGTTTATTAAATTTAAAACCAGTGCTTTCCTAAAGTTTTGGTTTTTAGCGAATCTACTTAACTTTAGAGACTTTAGTGCTTTTGATTCATTTTTTAATTTTTCAAAGTTTTTATTAAACTCATCAAATTCTTGTTCATCTTCAATATTGATAAAAACTTCTGAACCATCAATTTCACTTTCTGTCTCTTCACCACCTTCCTCTTCACTACCTTCCTCTTCACCACCAATAGATTCAGTATCACCATCAAGTACCATGTCATAAGATTTACCTTTAACTAATGCTGCCGTTTTATATTTATTGTCTGTTAATTGCTTTCCATCTAATTTTAATTCTAAAACATTACCACCTACTTCTAGTGTGAAATTATAAATGGATAACGGTTTTTGGGGTTCTTTCAACATTTTATCCACATCTCCCTTACTTAGTTGTAAACTACCTTTAGTGATTTCTTCACCTTTTTCTGATAATTTAAATTCTGCTTCTTGTGGTTCACTAAACACTATTGCAGGCATATAGTCTTTGAATATATCACCTGTTTCAATAGCTTCTTTAATTATTTTTGTTGCTAAAGCTTTGTTTAGTGTGTTCTCTAAATTTAGACCCATTTTCTTTTTTATTATAAATATCTAGTTTTTAAAAAAAAAGAGTGTCTTTATGTTGACACTCTTCTAGTTCTATTACCACCACCACTACTTGATGCTCTGCTTTGTTGGTCCATTTGTTTTTTTTCTTCATCAATCTCCTCCATCAGTTGTTGGATATAATTTCTTCTTTCCCATACAGGCATATACATAACATCTTCTCTAGTGAAACCTATGTGTTTAGTAGCTACATAATATTCATTTAATAAATAACTTTTAGAATCCGTAGTCAGGCCAAAAAAAGTCTGGTCCAATGACAAGAAAGCTATCGATAGAGTCACCTCCAGGACCCTCAACAGAAATGGATAAATCAACACCAGGTTCTATTTTACTAATATACCTTCTTAATTCTAATGAATCTCTAGCCGGCATAACTCTAACAAAATTATGTATCCACTCTTTATCTGTTCTACCATCAACACTCATTATATGAGTACCCATTTTATGTGTTAAAGTGTCTAATATTTCAGATTTTCTTTTTTGTTGAGCTTCTTCTCTTTTGGTTAGTTCATCCTCATCTTTAGCTGTTAATAGTCTAAATTTAATTTTTTTCTTTGACATTGGTAGTGTGAAATCAAATAACCCATTACCGTCTGGTTCAGCCCCAATTTCTTTTTGTTTTAATTTAGTAAGGTCTACTTCTGATTCAAACTCTCCCCCTTCTGGTGTTTGTATTGTTACAGGGTATTTTTCACCGTATCCAGTAGCTCTTAACCATATAAGTATAGCGTTTCTATCACCAATTAATAAATCTTTTACAGGTATTTCTGAATTTCTAACTTTTCTTTTTAGTAAAACATCAACAAATTTACCACTTTGTAATAAATTAGGTGAAGTTAAGATGTTTTCATCCATCGCTGTTAAATACTCAACTTCTATAGTTGGACTTTTACCTGGGTAAAGTAAACCTTTAGATGGTAATGGTATTACATCATAAGGAACCTCAACCCTCATTTGCTGGTTATCGTTTTTTGTTGTAATAACTGAAGTAGGTGCTTCATTAGTGTTATGACTCACTGTTTCTTGTTGATTTTTGTTTTGTTCTTCCATTTTTTTTTAAAAACTTTTTTTTATTCTTTTATTTATTTACATTTATAAATATTTACTTTAATTTTTTTCTAGCAGCTTTTAAGATTTAAAGCTTTAAGTATATATCTTAAATTAAATAAGCAATTCTTTAAAGAAAAGCTTTTATTAAATAATATTAGCTTTTAATAAAAAAAATCAAACATTTTCTTTGCCAACCGAAAATAAATACTTATATTTGTAGTATGATGATTAAAAAAGATATGGAAGACAGAAAATTACAGAGACTAAAAGAGGTATTATCAGTACCAACACATTCAAGACAAGAGGACTTGATGATAGAATATTTAGAAAGAACTTTGTCCGAAAAAGGATATGAGTATCAAAAAGACGCTATCGGTAATATTTACGTTACTAAGGGTGATACTGAAAACTTTCCTTGTTTTGTGGCTCACACAGATACAGTTCACTCTGTAAATCTTAACCTTAAGGTTGTTCAATTAGAGGAAAACAATAAAATTATCTTAACGGGTATAGACTCAAAAACATACCAACCATCGGGCATTGGTGGTGATGATAAGTGTGGTGTTTTCCTTTGTCTGGAAATGTTAGACAAATTAGATAACGTTAAGATTGCTTTGTTTGTCTCAGAAGAGATAGGTTGTGTTGGTTCAAAAGAAGCTGACCCAGAATTCTTTAAGAATGTTGGTTACGCTATCCAATACGACTCTCCTAAAGGTGACTCAATGAGTATGTCTTTAATGGGTAAAGAGTTATTTGGTACTAAAACTAACTTTGGTGAAAAAGTAAGTCCTTTAATATTGGAACACGGAATCACTGATTGGGCTAGACATCCTTACACTGACATTTGGCCACTAATGGAAAAATTTGGTTTCTCTTGTCTTAACTTAGCGGCTGGATACCATAGATACCACACAGCAAATGAGTACGTTGTTGTTGAAGAAGTACAAAACGCTTTTGAACTTGGTTTAAAGTTACATGAGGTGTTGGGTGAAAACTTTTATGAAAGACCCGAAAAAGAAGAAAAAACATTGTTAACATCTATTTTTGGTGGGTACGGTTATTCAAGTAGTGAACCTTTAAATGAAGACACGTCAGAAGATGACCTTTATTTTGATGAGGAGGAAGTTGATGATAGTGAAAAAGACATCGTAGACATTAATGATAGTTATAATGTGGGTGAGTTTGAAGACTTTTGGGATTACGAAGATTTTAATGGTGGTTACACAATACAAAAGTTTGGTAGTGATGACTATGATGTTAATTTTGAATGGTAATAAAAAAGGGACCCTAAAAGGTCCCTTTTCCATATAATATATGATAGTAGTATCTTAAAATACTGAGATTGCTCTATCGAATCTAAGTGTTGTTGAAATATCAGCGATATCTGAAGAAGAGTAATCTAAATCCCCAAAGTTTGCTGAAGTAACCATAGTTCCTTGAAGAATCCATTTCTCAATTACAACCCCAGTTGGGTCTAACATTTCTAACTCAACATCTTTTTTATAACCAGCTGCGTATCCTTGTCTACCTGTTACAGATTCAGAATGTAAACGAATCCACTCCATTAACGCTTGTGTTGCTGAAGGACCAATAGGGTCTCTAAAAGTAACATCAATTGTTTCCCACGTAAATCTACCTGCCACAAAAGTAGAAGTATTTAAAAATTGAATTTCAGTTTCTTCCATTGTGTAAGTAGGTCTTGCTCCACTTGATACGAACCATTCCTGAATACCCAAAGGTGTTGGGAATCTAAATATAAACCTATTCTTCTTCTTTGGCTCGTAAGGAACAGGCATTCTCATTAACAAATCTGCCATAATCTATTGTTTTTGTTTTTGTTTTATTATCTTTAATTATAAATATGCGACAATTTTATTTTATTTCATTAATTGTCTTATTCTTGTTATTTCTTCACTTAAAATATCTTCACCCTCAACAAATTGGTAGTCATCGGATTTAGTTTGTTTGTATTTTTTACCAGAACCACCTTTACAACCATACTTTTTACAGAAAGCTAAAACAGCTTCTTTATTGTATGGTAACTTTTTACCTTTAGCCCCATAATACATCATGGATAACATCTCCATAAACTGTGGTAAATTTTTCATTAATAATTTTTCATCAAAACCTGCGGCGTTAGCTGCACCACCCATATTTAACTCTGTAATTAAATCGTATCTACCATTTAAAGATTCACCAGCTAATCCCATAGCCTTCCCTCTTTCACCTGGTCTAGATACTTTAGCTTTTTGTCTTTTACCTATATCAAAATCTTCAGGGAAACCTTTTTTCAATTTAGAGAAGAATGAACCAATACCTTTTCTTGTGTTCCTAACCCATTTAATTAAACCTTGATTTTTATTACTTTTTACTTTTGACATCCAGTCACCAGTATTAATTTTTTTAGTAAAAGAACCTTTCTTTTCTAGATGTTTATGGAAAGCACTTAGATATTTTTCTTGGTCTACTTTTCCTTGTCCTAAAGCGGCGTCAAAGAAACCTGAAGGTAAAACTGTACCTTCTTTTAAATTAAGACTATCCCATAAACTCTTACCACCAGGTAAAAAGTTTTGAGATAAATAAACCAATTGCATATTTCTATTACCCTTTAAAAAGTCTGTTGGGATGTCGGGTATAGGTGGTGGTGTAGTCGGGTCTACAACACCTGTAGTATCACCTTCAGGACCTCCACCCTCTTCACCTTTAGGTTCGTCTATTATTGGTTGATTTTCTTCTGTTGGTTTAATATCTTGTAATGATTGTAATAAATCGTCTAGAGTTTTTGCTCTTGATTGTCTTTGACCTTTTTCTCTTAGTACTTTAACTGTAGCTCCAGCTAAAACCAAAGCTAAACCTATCGGACCTAAAACCTTACCTAAACCTTTTGCTGTATAATAGGCGGCACCTGTTTTAACAGCTGTTTTAGTTACATATTTAGTCACCAATGTAGGAACACTTTTAATTAGAATACTCCTAAGAGAAGTACCTGCTTTTACACCATATAAGGTAGTGTCTAAACCTGAGTCAGGGTCAACTAATTTACCCGTACCAGAAGCACCAGCTTTAAAAAACTCACCCATATTATCAACACTCTGTGGATTATCTACCAACGCGTGTAAACCTTTAGCAGCATCTTCAGGTCTCATCATAACACCACCCTGTTCACAAAGTAAATCAATACCCTTGTGTGCGTCACCACCACCTATTTGTTCTAACTGTGTAATAAATCCCTGTGGTGTAGAGTTAGCGTCTACAGGGAGACCTGTGGTTGTGTTTAATAATTTATAAACACCATCACCAGGTTTAACAGCGGTTAAAACCTCACTCTTAGTTTCTACAACATCTCTAACCTGCTCTGTATCTGTATATGTAATATTTTCTTGAAATAAACTTTTAAACCATTCAGTGTTAGCTAACCAAGAGTAAGCCCCCATAGCACCACCAACCATGTTAAGGATAATTGGTAATCTATTACTAGCTAAACCTTTTTTACCCATCCTAGAAGTCTCAAATTCACCACTACCAGAAGTTTTATCCATCTTAGCGGACTGTCCTGAACCACCTCTAGATGGTTTGTCGGAACCTTTTTTAGCACCGAAAGCCTTATCCATTACCTTGTCTTTAGCCTTTGTGATACCTTTACCAACCTTACTAATACCTTTTCCTACAGCTCCAGCGGCTCTTTTTAAGAAGTTTTTCTCATCTAACATTTGAACTTCTTCTTCGGTTAAGACATCCCATTTTAGAATCTCTATTTCTTCTTCGGTTAAAATATTTTCTTTACCTTCTTCAGATTCCATTGTGGTATAAACACCAGCTAAATCAACATCTAAATATTTTTTAACTATTTCTCTTAAATCTCCAATAATTTCGTTGGCCGCATCAATTGGTAAGTGTCCCTCCGTTCCAGGTTTTTTTTTGGTTGCTTCAATAATAGAATCATAAAAAGAACCCATTGTTATAATACCCCTTATAAAAGTCATTCTTTTTTTATCGTTTGGAAATTCAGGTGATTGTTTTTTTACCTCGTTATCCAAAGCTCTAAGTAACTTATTAGACTCTTTGTTTAATATTGCTCTTATTTTTTCTTGAGCTGCTTTTGTAGTTTTATTTTTACCTAGTATCTTTCCACCAGCTTTATATCTACCTAATTTGGATAATCCGTATTTAATGCTTTCCCACGCCCCTTCATTGATGACTTCTGTAGACTCATCAAGTTTAGTTAAAGCGTTTTCGAATTTATTGTTTTTCATATAAATCTTTATTTATAAATATTAGGGATGTTGCAAAAAAAATGGGATTTTTTAAATCCCATTTAATTTTATTGATTAACCGTAATAATTTTACGCAGTCCAAGTAATAGTTATGCTTCCAGCAGTGTATACGTTATTCACAAACTGAAGTCCAAAACCTATAGTTTTTCCTCCGGTTATATCTGTTAAAGTAAATGTTTTAGGGGCTCCTTTCTTTGTTGGGTCCGTACTTAATCTAAAATCAACCATACCAGTATTAACATTTAAATCAAGAACGTTTCCTGCACTATCAGTCTTCTTAGTCATCGTAAATGCTTTACCACCGCTAGTTTCTACCAAACGATATGACCCATCGGCTTTAAGGTGGACTTCATTTTCACCTAGTATAGTATTTAACAACTCCTGATATGCCTCTCTTTGATTCTCTATTGTATCTGTAGTTGTTCCAACCCACAATCTTTTAAAAATTTCTTCAGATTGTTGGATACCGTAATTACCCCTTGGTAAGTTATTATATATTTTTTTATACTCTTTATCATCACCATCTTGTTGTAGAGTAACAAAATTTTCCCATGTTTTTAATCTAAAAGCTTTTCTTTCAGAATTATTTAAAGCGTCTTGGTATCTTTGAGCTTCTCTTTCATTTACAAATAATGTACCATCTGAAGCTTGATATCTTCCGTCTGTTTTTATTGCCATTTTTTTATTTTTTTTTTACTTTTTATTATTTACTTACTTCGCTCCATCTTCAATGCTCTGTATTAGTTTTTTTGTGTCTTCAGGTGTGTCAACAATTAAACTAGTTAAAGCGTCATACACATCATTTGTTCCAAAAAATTCACCATTAACCATACGATAGTAACCATTAATTTTAGTTAATGTATTAGCGTTTTTTTGTAGAATTTTTGTTTGTCTATCATATATTACTCTAACTTTGTCACCAAAATCTATTTCTTCCTGATGTTCTTTTGCTAATTTTTCGTCTGTAAAAACCCTACCGTCACTAGTGATATACACTTCCACTTTTTTTATTTTACCATTTCCGTCTGCCATTTCTTTTTTTTTTAATTTGACTTATTATCTTATTATAAATATTATTAAATAAACAAAAAAACTTAAAAGTATGACAGAATTTGATAAATACGCGATTAACCATATAGGGG
>WLWG01000872.1_pt1 | contig 29899 bp, 49 predicted proteins | sample 6712871 | NCBI WGS metagenome assembly WLWG01 (sample SAMN12718693, study PRJNA515312) | sponge metagenome | isolation source: marine sponge | host: Mycale hentscheli | place: New Zealand: South Island, Marlborough, Capsize Point | collected 2003-05-01
ATATACGGGCAAAGAATTAAACGTATTAACAACGATTTCATAAAGAATGAATACAAAACGGATATTATATTTTCGCCAACCCCAAGCGTTGGGCAAAGCTACAACGATAAGGTTTTACCAACTATTAAAAAAGTAGATAACAACGGGCAAGAAGTTCGAACACAAAGCAACATACGAATTTTATATTATGGTGGCTTAAAAGATACAATATACACTTGGACGCATCAAAGCGATTTAGTGGCTGACCAAGTAGAAATACAATACCCTTACGCGGGACATTATGATGATCCGTTTAACCCAACCATAGATATTAATTTCGGATTGACTAAAGAAATATATTGGGATAATACGTTTAACCCTATTACGTGGACTAATAATAATTTATATAATATATACCATTCTAAATTCATTGAAGAAATAACGGATAAAAATAGTAAGATTGTTCGGGGTTGGTTTTATTTAAAAGCTGGGGACATTAGAAAACTATCATTTAGGGAACAATATTATTTTGATGGTGCGTATTTCCGTTTATATAAGGTTGAGAATTACAACCCATCGAACCCTGTTACTAAATGCGAGTTCTTAAAGATTAAGGATGCGGAAGTGTTTAGCCCAACAAATGAGGGTGCAGATGGTGGGATTAAACCAATAGCGGGGGGAGAAAATGTACCAAGATTTTCAACAGGAATAAACAGGGCAACCGATGATAATAATTTAGGAAACCAAAAAATTCAAGTTCAGGGTAGAGATAATTATATTAGTCGTTCATCTGAAAATATAGAAATTCAGGGGGATAGAAATTATGTGTTTGATAGTGCAAGGAATATAACAATTACAGGAACTAACAATAGGATAAATTCAGGTGTTGAAAATGTAACTTTAATAAACACAAATAATGTTGAAGTAATTTCGAGTAATGTTACATACATAAACGGGATAATTCAAGGAGTTGGGAGTATCGTAACGATTTCAAGTGGTTTAGTAATATCCGAACAGGTTACAACATATTTGGGCGATACATCGTCAGGCACTATAAACGTATTATTACCACAAAACCCAACCATAGGCAAGGTTTGGAATTTTAAGAAATTATCGGCAAATAATATTTTTAGAATTACTTGCCGATTTGGTGAGTTAATAGACGGGGTAACAACTTGGGATTTTACTCGAATTAACACAACGTATTCAATTCAATACGATGGAACAAATTATAATATTATTTAAATGACTTATTTACCATTTACATTATTTGGCTTATATTCTCAGACAATACAAAGCTCAACAATTACAAACACGACAACGGAAACCTCGATTATTGGAACGGGTGTTGGTGGTTTGATTGTTCCAGCTAATACGTTTGAGGTTGGCAATAGTTATCACGGAAAAATCGGTGGTGTTATTTCAAATCAAAACAACGACACAATTTGGATTAGAATAAAAACAGGAACGACAGTTTTAGCATCAACGGGAAGTATTACACTAAGCACCGCAACGACACAGGGCTGGGAATGTGAATTAGATTTTACAATAGCAACAATTGGGGCAACGGGTTCAATATGTACAAACGGAAATTTTGCATACAATAGAAATGCGGGGAGTTTAGAGGGGTTTGTTTTTCAGGATGTGCAACCAATAGACACAACAATAGCCAACACATTAGATATTACTGTTGAATGGGGACAGGCAAAAACACAGGATGAAATTTATAGTGCGAATTTTGTATTATATAAAACTTATTAATTATGGCAGAAAAGGTAGTAACTTTAGAGGTTGCAATTGAAACAAGTAAATCGGCAAAAAGTTTAGGGGCTTTAGAGGATGCCGTTGAGGAATTAGACAAACAATTTAAACAAGCTGAGTTTGGTACTCAGGAATTTAAAGATTTACAGGGTGCGTTAATAGGTGCAAACAAACAAATTAAAAACACCGAGTTAGCTATGGAGTCGTTAGATAATGAGCAAGTGGCATCAGAGCTTGGTTCTGTTGCGGGTGCGGTTGGCGATATGACTTCGGCTTTTGTGTTGCTTGGTGGTAGTGGTGGGGCTTTGGAAGAAACTGCCCAAAACATTGAAAAGGCGTTAGGAATATCACTGGCGTTTAAGGGTGCAATTGAGGGGGTTGCATCAGGTCGAAAACTATTAAATAATATAGTTAAACAAAGCAACGCTTTACAAAAGGCAAACAATATGATTACTGTTTTAGCGACAGGAGTTATGAAGTTATTTGGTGGTAGCGTTGACACTACTTCGAAAAGTTTTAAGAATTTAAGGGGTGCGATTATTTCAACGGGGATCGGTGCTTTAGTTGTTGCAGTTGGTTTATTGATTGCAAATTTTGATAAATTAAAAGAGGCAATTAATGGGGTTTCAAAAGCCCAAAAAGATGCTTTAGATGACCAACAAAAGGCGGTAGATTTAGCTGAAAAACGTTTTAACTCAATATCTGAACAGGAAAACATTTTAAAGCTACAAGGGAAAAGTGAACGTGAAATACTTAATATGAAAATTAATGCGGTTAGTGCTGCAATTAATGAACGTAAGATTAGATTAGGTATGCAACGTGAAGAGTTAAAAGCAGGCATTGAAGCCGAAAAAAGAAATAAAAGAATTTTAGAAACAGGGATTGAAATAGTAACCTTTGTTCCTCGAATGATTGCAAAATTTGTTGATTTAGAAATTAAGGCATTTAATTCTATAATAAATGAAATGAGAAAAATACCTTTTGTTTCTGATTTATTAGGGGGTAAGGATTTAAGTATTGATTTTAGCGTTAGTGGTACGGCAGATGATTTAATTTCAAGTGCAGCGGGATTAATATTTGACCCTGAGGATGCAAGTAAAAAAGCTAAAGAAACATTAGAGGAGTCGGAAAAAGCAATTAAAGAACTTGAAAACCAACAAGCTGGGTTATTATTATCATTAAAAGAGGGTAATGATAAGGCAACGGAAGAAATTAAAAAAACACAGGATGCCGACAAAAAAAGGCGTTCAGAAATGGAACGTGTTAAAATAAAGGGTAACGAGGAAACTAATTTAAAATTGGTTGAACAACAACAAACATTAAACCAAAGATTATTAGAATTATACGGCAAGGATGTTTTAGAGTACGAACAGAAACAAGAGGAAAAAAGATTAGCCCAATTACAATTACAAAACGATACTTTTGATTTAGCAACTGCGGGGGTTGGTGCGTTGTTACAATTGAATGAAGCATTTACGGGCGAAACTGAAGCCCAACAAAAAAAGGCATTTGAACGCAGAAAAAAATTAGAAATAGCGGGAGCGTTGATTTCGTCTGCTCAAGGTGTGGTCAATATATTGGGTTCTAAAAGTACAATACCTGAACCATTTTCAACGGCTTATAAGGTTGCACAAATAGGGATATTATTAGCCACAACAACCGCCCAAATATCAAAGATTAAACAACAACAATTTTCGGGCGGTGGTTCGGTTGCAACCCCAAATATTGGGGGCGGTTCAATACCAACAATAGACCCCGTAACAAATACAAGTACAGTCGTAGGGCAACAACCCCAGCAAGTATATGTAACCGAAACCGATATAACAAACACACAAAACCAAGTAAGCGTAATTGAAAACCAAGCTACGATACAATAAAAATATATATTATGAGAATATTAGAATTAGTAATAGATGAAAACCAAGAAGATGAAAGCGGGGTTGACTACATAGCCCTTGTAGATGCCCCAGCAATTCAAAGCAATTGGATGGCATTTAATGAACAAAAGAAAGTCGAATTAAAATTTAAAATACAGGATGAGGAAAAGCGAATTGTAAGTGGCTACTTTATGATTGCCGATTTACCAATTGCCCGTATGGATGATGAGGGTAAAATGTTTTACGTTGTATTTCGAAAAGATACGATCGAAAAGATAGTTAACAAATTTATGCGTAATGGCTTTAACGCTAACATCAATTTAATGCACGATAGCAACGCAATTGCTAATGGGGTGTATGTTATTGAAAGTTTAATTATTGATACCGAACGAGGAATTAAAGCCCCTGAAGGTTTTGAAAAAGTGCCTAACGGGAGTTGGTGGGGTTCGATGCGTGTTGAAAATGATGAGATTTGGGAACAAGTATTAAACGGGGAATTTAAAGGGTTTTCGGTTGAGGGGATGTTTGGTCAGGATAAGGATTTCGAACTACCCGAAAAGGTAATTAATAAGATTAAAGAAGTAATTAAAAAATACAAAGCCAACAAAGGAAAATAAAATAAATTTATTGCAAAGTGTAATAAATCCATTTTTTTTATATATATCAATTAATAAACTAAATTTATGTCAAACTTAAAAGATTTATTTAACGACATTAAAAATGTCTTTAAAGAAGAAGGTATCGAAACCGATACCGAAGCAAAGGTTGAAACACCAACCAACGAAACCGAAACAAATACAAACGAGGTGGTAACCGAAAAATTCGAAGATATAGTTCTCGAAGATGGTACAGTAGCCCAAGTCGAACCAAGCGTTAGCGTAGGGTCTGCGGTTGTTGTTGCGGTTGATGATGAACTACTTCCAGCACCAAATGGTGAACATATCCTTTCTGATGGTCGTACAATAAAAACCGAAAGTGGGGTAATTGTTGAGGTTATGGATGCGGAAGAAATGCCCGAAGTTGAAGAAGAAGTAGCCGAAGAAGTGGAAGAAGAAATGGAAAACGAAAAGCCATTTACTGAAGCCCAAGAAAGAGAAGCAAAAAAGATTATTGAAAGTATTGTAACCGAAAGAGTGTTTTCAATGGAAACAACGATAAGCGTTGACAATGAGGAATTAAAAAAACAGGTTGCAAAATTAACAACTGCGTTTAATGGTTTATTAGAATTAACTGAAAAGTTGATCGCAGAACCTACAAAGGATGCCGTTAAGAAAACAAAAAGCGGTTTCTCAAAATTAAAATCAAACAAAAAGGACATTATAGAAGTTCTTAAATCTAAAAATATTATTAACTAAATAAAAAAAATAAAATGAGTTTAGATGTTAGCGGGTTAGCCGCATATACAGACCAAGAGGCAATGGCTTTAATCGTTAAGTCGGTTGCGGGTGGTAGATTAGCACAATATGCAAATTTGCAGCCAAATGTAAAAACGACAACAGAAGTAAATGTGCTTCAAACAGATGTTGTATTTCAAGCTGATGGGTGTTCTCGTTCGGCAAGTGGAACAACAACTTTAAGTCAACGTTCAATTCTACCAGGATCTGTGGCAATTCACGAAGATTTATGTATGAGTGATTTAGCTTCAACGTATCAATCAAAAATGCTTAGACAGGGATTGACAAACGAAAAAGAGGAAATACCATTTGCTGAATTATATTTTGCGGACAAAGTGGCAAGAATACAAAAAGCTATCGAGGTTGCAGATTGGCAAGGCGATACGGCTTCAGGAACTGCGAACCTTAACAAGTACGATGGTTTAGTAAAGATTATCGGAGCAGCTACGGCTATCAATGGTAATCCAACGGGGATTACTGTTGCAACGGGAATTACAAACGGAAACGTCATTGGTATTCTTACGGGAATGGCTGAGTTAATGAGTGAAGATACAATGGACGCAGATGATTTAAAGTTGTTTGTTGGTATGGATACTTTCTTAAAATATCAAAAAGCGATTGCAGATGGTAACTATTTCCATTATGTTGTTGAAGGTGGTTTTACTGCTGAACTTCCTTTGATTGGTTTTCCAAATGTAACAGTTTGCGCAACGCCTGGACTTAGTGGTTTAGCTGCTGGTAATTGTTTCTTAATGAGAGCATCAAATATTTACATTGGTGTTGATTTACCTGATGAAGAAAGTAATGATGTTCGTTCTTGGTATGATGACAACGATAGAATTTATAAAACTACTTTCGCATTTAGAAGGGGTGTACAAGTTGCCTTCCCTGACCAAATTGTCGAATTTATATTAGCTTAATTATTAACTTTATGGGGGTTTAATCGCCCCCATTTTTAAAAAAAATACAGATGAGTTGTAATCTTAGTAATGGCTTTGCACGTGATTGTTCCGATAGTGTCGGGGGTTTAGAGGAATTGTATATTCTCGAACGTGCAACAGTAACCGCATATACTGAAGCGTCAAGCGAAATAACCGCCATTACAGATGGTGCAGCAACGTGGAGGAAATACGAATTAAAAAAAGAAGTTGGTTCAATCGTAGCCACAACAACAATAGACCCAGCAAACGGAACAAGTTTTAGTGAGGGTGTAATTGCATTTTCAATAAATAAATTTTCCGCTGCAAAAGTAAACGAAATCCGCTTAATGTTATTAGGGCAAATCGTTTGTATTTGTAAAGATAACAACGGAGTTTATTGGGGATTAGGTTTTCAAAACTTTGCTGAAGGTCAATCATTTGTCGCTAACACAGGAACGGCATACGGGGACAGAAACGGCATAGATTGTGAAATTATGGCAAAGGAAAAACAAGCACCCTTTGAAGTATCATCATCGGTTGTTGCTGGTTTAACGATAGCAGTTTAAAAGAATTTGTTGAGTGTTCTTTCTTCATAGTTCGAAAGAGGGAAGTTGTTTAAAAATGACTTCCCTTTTTTTTTAAAAATTAATGATATGTTAAAAAAAAGTTTAATAGGTGCAACGTGGAACGGAAAAGGTTTTTCAATTTCTATCGTTGAAGAAAACATCGAGGTTTTAAAGAAACTTGGTGCGGATGTATTTGATGTTAAAAAATCGAAAAAGAAGAAAAATGATACACCTGAACAATAGCACATCTACGGAATTTGCCGTAACGCTATACGAAAAGACAACACTAACAAACCCATTTTATTTGTTTCATTTCAAAAATGATACATCGTTTAACGACTATTATTGTATTATAGCCGACACTTCAACACAGAAACAAAGATTTAATTTATTTTCATTTACAGAGGGCGTTAATGATGCCTTGAATGGTAGCTTAATACTTGGTAAAAGTGGCTATTATGAATACTATATTTACGAGCAAACAAGCGCAACAAATTTAGACCCCACGTTATCAACGGGCTTAGTTGAACAAGGTAAGATGCGTTTGTTTAATGTAGCCGATAACCCGAATTATTCAAGCCATACGATTGCGGGTGTAACCAATTATGTATATAATCCAAGTTAATTATGAGCGTTAAATTAATACCGATAAATTTTAAAGGGTACGAATTACCCGTATTTAAGGAAAGTCGAAAAGGCGATTGGTTCGAATATGGTAGCGACCGCCCTTATAAGAATTGTTATGGCGATTTTTTGGTTAAGCTATTAAACGAAAGTTCTAAGCAATCAACTATAATAGATGCCAAAACAAAATTTATTGTTGGTCGTGGCTTTGCAGTTGAACAAGACAAATTAACGTTTCAAGAACGGGCTTTGGTTGAGGGCTTTTTAAGGATGCCAAACGAGGATGGTAATATGAACGATTTGCTTTGTAAGGTTGTAAAGGATAAAAAGGTATTCGGTGGCTTTGCGGTTCAAATACGAGTTAACGCAAATAATAAAATTGCATCTGTTGACCATATTGATTTCAACAACGTTCGAGTAGGTGTTGAAGATGGTGTGTATTATTATACTGAAGATTGGAAGTCAAGAACCCCCGAAGATAACGAAGATTATACAAAGCTGGAAACGTTCCCATTTAACGACCAAGTAAATTCGGCAACTAATTATATTGTTTATTACAAAGAATACCGCCCCGATTTAGGCGAATATCCTTTACCTGACTATATCGCATCAGTACCATATTTAGAAGCCGATGCCGAAATAAGTAATTTCACTTTACAAAACATTAAAAACAACTTATCTGCGGGATATTTAATTTCGTTTGCAAATGGTCAACCATCGGATGAGGAAATGCAAGACATTGAACGTAGGTTTAAAGATTACGCAACGGGAACGGATAACGCTGGTAAGCCCTTATTGTCGTTTACCGATCAACAAAGCGATCACCCCCAAATATTACCTATCCCCGTAAATGGTCAGGATGAAAGGTTTATAAACCTAAACAACCAAATTACACAGGAAATTTTTACGGCTCACGCAATAGTTAGCCCGATGCTTTTTGGAATAAAAGACCAAACGGGCTTGGGGAACAATTCGGATGAGTTAAGAACAAGTGCGGAATTATATCAAAACTTACACATAGACCCCGAACAAGATATATTAAACGATTTATTTAATGAAATAATAAATTATAACGGGATACCTAAATGTTTATACATTCAAAAGATTGAACCTGTTAGCAACCCATTAAGTGAAGCCACAATTGTAGGGGCTATGACTCAAGAAGAAATTAGGGAAAAATTAGGTTTGCCACCATCAGAAATAGAAAGCAATAAGGTTGCAGAAGCGTTAGGATTGTTAAGCCCATTGGTTGCAACAAAAGTATTAGACAATATGTCAGCCGAAGAAATTAGGGAAATTATAGGATTGTCGGGTGAATTTGTTAAAAGAACTGAAACGTTAAAAAAGGTATTTAACAAAGCTGATGACCAAACCGATGAAATGATTTTTTCGCAGTTGGAACGTACAGGGTTCAACGCAAATGATTTTGAGGTTTTAGAAAGTGTAACCAACGAAATAACTTGTTTAGCAGATGCGGAACGCTTTGAAAACGAATTGTTAATTAAACATAAATTCGCTTTAGAACGTGCTTTAACTGATATGGAAAAATCGGTTTTAGATATGTTGATTGACAATCCAAGTTTACCAAATAATGAAATTCGTAAAGCGTTAGAAATATCTATCGAAGATGTTAACGACATAGTGCAAGAACTTCAAAACATTGGGGCTTTAGATGTTAATTTTAAACCAACACAAAACGGAATTGATAGCATACAGAAACCAGAAGAGGAAATATTTGTAGCTTATAAGTACATTGAGCGACCCGATGCGTTGCCGTTGAAGGGTGGTCAAAGCCGTAGGTTCTGCCGTCAAATGGTTTCATTTGCACAAATGGGGCGATTATATACGTTAGACCAATTAAAGCTATTAAGAAACGATTTTAATCAAACGGGTATAGACATCTTTACAAAGCGAGGGGGTTGGTACACGCTACCGAATACCGATTTACATCGCCCCTATTGTCGGCATATTTGGGAACAAGTTGTATTACGTAAAAAATTATAATTATGGCAAACGTTTTATTTATATCTGAAGCATATTTAAAGAATAATACTTTAATTGATGACAACGTTGACCAGCGTTTGATATTACCAAGTATTAAAAATTCTCAAGATATGCGTTTGCATCCAATATTAGGAACACCATTTTATGAGGATTTAAAATCTAAGATTGTGGCGGGAACATTGAACGCAGACGAAACAACTTTATTAGATGAATATATAGCACCATCATTATTACAATGGTGTATGTTTGAATGTTCAACATCAATGCTTTATAAATACCGAAATAAAAGCGTTGCGACAAAGTCAAGCGAAAACGCACAACCGATAGATTACCAAGCGTTGCAGTTTTTACGAGATGATTGGAAAACAAAGGCAGAGTTTTACGACCAACGTTTAATTAATTACCTTTGTGAATACGATAATTTATTTCCTAAATACACCGAAACAAGTAAGGATATGCACCCAAATAAAACGGCATATCAAACAAGTATTTATTTAGGTGGTTCGGGTGGCGATTGTTGGCGAGATGAATATTTTTATTATAAGAAATGAAGTTAAGTTATAACCAAGTCATAAAGCAATTGAACGATTTTGCCGATGCTCATAAACAAATTAAGAGTTTTGGGAATGGTAATTTGTGGGAAGTGGTGCAACATAACCAGCTTACAAATTTTAACTACCCGTTGATGTGGATAAACGACCAACCTGCAAGTATGGGAAATGGTGATTTTACTTGGAACTTTCAAGTTTTAATAATGGATATTGTGCGTAAAGATGAAAGCAACGAAAACGAAGTTAAGAGCGATTGCGTACAAATGCTAATTGATTTGATCGCATACTTTGAACAATTAAACACAACGAACAACAATGTTAATTTTAACCAAGTACAGTTAATTAGGTCGGGAAGTGTTGAAATGTTTACCGAACGATTTGAAGATGAGTTAAGCGGGGCAACGTTACAACTTGGTTTACGTTTTCCACAGAATTATAATTTTTGCGAAATACCAATTTAAGATATGGCTTTTATATTTAATCCAAATAAAAAACGTGGTGTGTTTATGATACCAAGCGGGGCAACAAAAAGCCCAACACCTACACCCGACCCGTTCAACAACACATATTCGTTAGCATTTGATGGTGTGGATGATTTTGTAAGTGGTGGAGATATTTTAAATTTTGAAAGAACAGATGCTTTTAGCATAAGTGCTTGGGTTAAAAGAAACTCTATAAATGATTACCAAGCTATAGTTAGTAAAATGACTTCAAGCGGATATTATAGAGGTTATTTATTAAATTTTACACTTAGTAATGTTGTTATTTTTATTTTACGCAATTCAACAGTTGCAACTCGATTTTTTACTGTTAGCAGCACGACAACTATAACTGATACAAATTGGCACAATATAGTAGTAACTTATGATGGTTCAAGTGCATCAAGTGGTGTAAAAATTTATATTGATGGTGTAAGTGATACTGTAAGTGCTTCGGGTACTTTGACAACAGGCACAACAATAAATTCTGCCCCTTTTAATATAGGCGCAAGAAATAGTAATAATATGTTTGCAGATGGTAACATTGATGAAACTGCAATATTTAGCTCAGAGTTAACCTCTGAAAACGTAACTTCAATTTTTAATTCGGGAGTTCCTAACGATTTAACTTCACTCAATCCAACCGCTTGGTACAGAAATGGAGATAACGGAACTTGGAAAAGTCCACAATGGCTAATCCCTAACAATGAGAATAAAACCAAATTTTCAAACTACTCATTTTCATATGATGGGGTAAATGATTACATTGATTTAGGTTTTAATACTTTTGACGCTACAAATGGTTTAACTATGTCGTGTTGGGTTAAATATGATGGTGTAGGTGCTGGATTAAATTGGTTATGTAGCATTGGTAGTACAGGTGGGGCAAGCAGTCAGTTTAATACAAGGTTATCATCTTCTGGTGGTTGGTTTAATTATTTTCAAGGCGGAGCGGTTTATACGGGGATAAGTGGTTTAGCTGATGGAAATTGGCATCACATTTCGCAAACTGTAAATTACTCTAATGGAGAAGTTAAATTTTATAAAGATGGGGTTGTAAGTTCTACAGTGCTTGCTTGGGGTACTACTTATTCAACTGCTGTTTTAGCTCAAATAAGTACATCATTTTATCCCTTTAAAGGACAAATAGATGAATTTGCAATTTTTGAAAGTATTGAAAATATTAGTGATTTATATAATAGTGGAGTACCCACAGATATTTCTTCACTTTCCCCTGTTGGATATTGGAGAAGTGAACAGAGTTATTTTACTGATAATTGGTTAGTTAATAATTCTGCATTAAGTAATTATTCAACAAGGTCATTTAATTTTGATGGGGTGGACACATCAATACAAATTACACCTTTAGATATTGATACTACAAACGATTTAACACTTTCTTGTTGGGTAAAATCAAATGGCTTTACTACTTGGGATTATTTGTGTACTAATGGTGGTACATCTGGGACAAATTCATTATTAAATTTAAGATTTAGTGGTGCAGGAGCTTTATATTCGAACTTTTTAGGTGGCTCAGTTTATACAGGTTTAAATGGTTTTGCAGATGGTAATTGGCACCATATAGCTATGACAATAAATTACACAACAGGTGATGTAAAATTTTACAAAGATGGGGTTGTTAGTGCTACTGTTTTAACTTTTGGTTCTTATGGTGGTAGCACAAGAATTGCAAGTATTGGAGCTATAAATTCAGCGGGTGCAGGGTCAATGAGTGGGAACATAGATGAATTTGCAATTTTTCAAGGGTTACAAAATATTAGCGATTTATATAATGGTGGAGAACCCGCAAGAATTGAGGGTGCAGTTGCACATTGGCGAATGGGCGAAGATGCTACATTTAACACAAATTGGAATGTGCCTGACCAAGTTGGAAGTAACACAGGCACAAGTGCAAATATGACAATATCAAATTTACAGGGTGAAGCACCGAATTACACAGGTGGGGGATTATCTGCAAATATGACAATAGAAGATAGAGTAGGCGAAGCACCAAATAGCACTTCGAATGCGGTTAGTTTTAATATGGATGAAGTTGACAGAGAGTCAGATGTACCAACATAATAAAAAATAAAAAATGCAAAATAATTTAACATACGCAATTTGTAATATTGCAACAGATTTAGCAAATATTGATTTTAGCCAAGTGGGGCAAAGTTCATCAGGAACAATTAGAAGAAGTTTAGACGATACTCTTTTTGTGATTAAATACAATGCAGAACCAACATTTATAGCAAGTGGTTTAGTTGTACCATCACAAATTTTAACACACGCAGAAACGCTTATTTTAATGAGTAGCCCTGAATGGTCTGAACCGATTGAAGTTGAAGAATGAAAAAGGGATTAATTAATATAATTGAAAAGCCAAAGAAAAAGCGTAGGGGTGTACATTCTAAGAACGCAAGTAAGGGGCAAAACGGATATAAAAAGGTCTATCGTGGGCAAGGTAAATAATTATAATATGGAACAAACATCGTTGTTAGTGATCGTAACTACTTTAGTAACGGCACTTGGTATAAAAGAAATTTGGTCAATCGTTAAGAAGCGAATGGATATAAAAGCCAAAAAGGATGAACGTAACGATGAATTTTCCATTAAAGTTATTGAGGAATTAAAAAACAAAATTGATGCGTTAGAACACAAAATTGATGCGTTAATTAAAGAGAATACCGAACTACATAAGCAAGTGGCTAAAATGGAAGAACGATTGTTACAGAACGCCCGTAAGAAATCGGCACGAACACAAAACAGAAAATCGAATGGGTGATTTAACAAAGAATTTCAGCAAGTCCGAATTTAATTGTAATTGTGGTTGTGTAATGCCTAACGATGTATTTGAAAACGTTGAGGTTCACGCTTATAATTTACAAACGATTAGGGACTTTTTTAACGCACCTGTTAAAATAAACTCTGCGTACAGATGTACTTCTCATAATCAAAGCGTTGGAGGAAGTTCAAAATCACAACATTTAACAGGAAACGCAACAGATATTACAATAAAAGGATTTACACCCGACCAAGTGGCAGACATAATCGAAGGGTTAATTCGTATTGATGCAATCGAACAGGGCGGTTTAGGTCGTTATAATACATTTACACACTACGACAGGCGAGGAAATGAAGCCCGTTGGGATAACAGAACATAATAAAATGGAAGAAAAAATAAAAGAACTTAAAGAACAATTAACGGGGGATATGGTTAACGATATGGAAATACGTAACGAAATACATAACCTTGAAATGGAATTAAACAACGTTAAACCTACTGACTCACATATTGAATGTGTGGGGTGTGGTTCTTAAAACATATTAAAATGAATGATATTCAAAAAAACATAATAACGAATTTAATAGGAATAATAATACTTGGTATTAATGTATATGCTTTTTATTGGAGAGCATTGGGGTTAATTGATTTTTGCGTAGTGTTAGTGTTCGCATTGGCTTTATTTTTATTTAAAGCCGATCATACAAAATTATGGTTAAAAAAAGCATTGAAAGGCATATTATCCAAATTCTCGTAGTTTGTTTATTGGTTGCCTGTTCGCCACAAAAACGAATGAACAGGTTAATTAAAAAACATCCACATTTAACCGAAATAAGTTACGATACAATTCGGGTAATAGATACGTTTGTAGTTCATCAATACGATACGACATTAATAAACAACGTAATAAAACAGGATTGCGTTATTATCATAAATAATGAAAGGGTTAAAATATCATACAGATACGACACTATCAAAGAGCAAATCATTCATTCAATTAAACTACCTAATGATACGATTTACAAAGAGAAAATTATACCGATTGAGGTCGAGAAGGTGGTATATAAAGAACTGAGCTGGTGGGAAAAGTACCAAACGTTAATATGGGTTGCTTTAATTTTGTTTGTTGGGTTAATAATATATAAGCGTTTAACAAAATGGGCATAAATAAAAACCATAACAAAAGATACAGGGAAGGCAAAAAAAACCCACAATATAGATTAACACAAACCGAAGCCGATATAGTAAAGGAATACAGGCGGGTTGTAAGTGAAGCTGAACGGGAAGGTATTAATCCCAATGATGTAAAACACGGCTGGATTAAGTCAAAAAAAGCAAGTTTATTTTTTAAAAATTCACAATACAGGCAACAGGAAAAAGATAAGTTTTTTGATGAAATGCTTAAAACGTTTTCCGACCACGCACCAACATACAATAAATTTGAATACAATAAACATTTAGAAAATCATTTATTAGTTATCGATCCCGCAGATGTTCACATAGGCAAGGTGGCAAGTGAAATGGAAACGGGGCAAAGTTACGATAGTCAAGAGGCGGTAATTCGTGTTATTAAGGGGGTTAATTCAATTTTAAATAAAGTTCAGGGGTTTCCAATTAATAAAATATGTTTGGTTCTTGGAAACGATATATTACATTATGATACACCAAACAAAACCACAAAGGGAACGCAAGTTGATAGCGATGGCTTAATGTGGTATGAGTGTTTTCTAATGGCTAAACGTTTATATGTTGAGGTTATCGAAACGCTTTTAAAGGTTGCCCCCGTTCATTGTGTTTTTTGCCCCTCAAACCACGATTACCAAAGTGGGTTCTTTTTAGCCCAATTAATAGAAACACATTTTAAAAATTGTGGCGATATTTCTTTTGATGTATCCCCCGCATATCGAAAATATATAGCTTACGAAAACAATTTATTAGGATTTTCACACGGGGACAAAGGCAAGGCAAACGAATTGCCGTTAATTATGGCAACGGAATGCCCCCACCTTTGGGCTAAATGCAATCGAAGATATATTTATTTACATCATTTTCATTCTAAACGTTCTAATGATATTGTTTCGGTTTGCGTTGAGACAATGCGTAGCAGCTCGCCCCCTGACAGTTGGCACCATTCTAACGGATATTTAAACCTACCAGCTATCGAAGGTTTTATTCACCACCCAACAGGCGGACAAATCGCCCGAATTACCCATTTTTTTTAGTATCAACATTTAGTTGTTAATTTTATTTATTTGTATTTATAAATATTATGTTTATATTTACAATATGAAGAAAGAAATATTTAACGTTTTGGCAATTGTAACTGCCTTTTATATGAGTTACAAAATTATATTTTATTTATTAATTAACATTTAAAATTATGGTACGAACATTCTATGTGCAAAAAGGAAAAGAAGATATTATGCACAAATTCAAAGAAACCAACGAAAAGTTAGGTTTAAATTATTCATCCACAATAGTTAAATTGATGGAAAAGTTTAACAAAGAAAATTCTAAAAAGGTAAAAGATGGAAACGGAAATTAAATACTCGAAAAACATTTTTACTTTGTCCGATCAACATACTGAAGTGGATATTGAATTAAGTAAAAACCACGATACAAGTTCGGTAACATTTACCAGCTTTGGAACTAACTACAACCTTTGTATTAACAATGGCGAATTTATGCAATTGCTCAAATTATTAAACACAATAAAAGAACAATTATGAATTTATCGAACTACGAACAAGCAAACTTCCAACATTTACAGGATAGATTAGAACAATGGCAACGACACGATTTTGAAAAACAACTTAACGATAAGTTATATAACATTTTAAAGCGTGTTAATTGGCATAAGAATATATTTGTAAAGAAACACACCACTTTAAAAATTGGTTCGCTTATAAGCGTTTTAAATGGTTTTGAATATTGCCAAAAGGAATTAAAGCACATCAAAACACAAATGCGATTAATGAACATATCTACTTTACGCACTAATTATATATTATTACGAACTGAACATTTAATAAATTTAACCTATAAAAAAATACAACAATGAACATTAAAGAACTTGCGAAGAAATACGAACTCAACAAAACCGATTTTTGGGAACTTAAACGGGGTTCATTATCAAAATGGATAATAACACACGATGCCGTTGAAAAGATTGCTTACAAAGAAGGGATTACATTTTCAATGCCTGACATTATTAGGGATGGCAATAACGATATTGCGATGCTGGGAACGGGAACGTTAAAAGAACGCACCGAATGGAGTACGGGCGAGGCATCCCCAAAAAATTGTAAAGCCCCTTATCCGTTTGCTATGGCAGAAAAGCGTTTAAAGGACAGATTAACGCTTAAATTAATTAACGCTTATCAATACGGCATTTATTCAGATGTTGAAGCCGATGCGTTTAAAAAAAGTAACAATGGATAACTCAGGAAATAAATACTTTTTAAACGTACTATTATCAACAATAGACGAAAGGTTAAAAGATATTGAAATTGAATATCAAAACCCTAACGAAAAATACGTTGCGTTACGCACAATTTTAGAACAAATTAATCAACAATATAAAAAATCTAAACAATGAAAAAAGAACATTTAAGTTATTCGGCACTGACAAATTTTGCTAAAAGCCCCAACCATTTATTAAGTTATTGGAGTAGGGATTTTGAACCAACCCCAGCTATGTTGTTCGGTTCGCTATTACATAAAATGATTTTAGAACCCGAAACGTTTAGCCAACAATATGCAGTTTATGAAGGTACTCGTAGGGGTAGGATTTGGGAAGAATTTAAAGCGGTTAACGATCAAAAGGATATTGTTACCACAAAGGAATACAACCACGCATACAAGGTTTATGAAATGGCAAAGAATAACGATGTATTTCGCACCCTATTAATGTCAACAACCGAAACGGAAAAAGAATTGTATTGGAATTTTGAGGGTGTTAAATATCGGGGCTTTGCCGATATGATTGGTGAGGGGTTTGTGGCAGACATCAAAACAACTGTTGATGCGGGAAGTAAATTTGAACGTGATTTATGGTATAATGATTATCCTTTACAGGCAGTTATGTACTTAAAAAACTTTAAACCAGGTACAAAATATTTTATTATTGCAATTGAAAAGGGCGAACCATATAACGTACAGGTTTACGAAATAGGCGAAGAACTATTAGAAAAAGCTGAAGCCCGTTACAGAGATTTAAACGAACGTTTTAAGGCGTGGGATGGTAAGCCCCAAAGTTATTCAAACGAGATTAAAGTAATAGGATCAAAAGAATTTATATATTAATATGAGTATTAATCAACTAATAGCATCTAATAAATATAACACTATTGTTTTTAAAGGAAATATATGTGTAGGTAATTGGAAGAAAATTGAAAATTATACTCAATTAATATATGAAATTTTAAGCGTTGAAGAAATTAAAAAGCAAAATAAAATAATTTATGATGTGTATTTTTTTAATGAAATAAATTTAAAAATTAAAGTAGAAAAAACGGAAAACATAAATTTTTTAAATAGGTTAAATATTTTAGCCGTATCTGGAAATCAAATTTATTATTTTGACCATAGTGAAAATACTTATGTTAATAATGTTTTAACATTATTTGATAATCAGTTATTAAATAAAGAAATTGTAAATGTGTTTGTAAGTAAATGTGATTATGATAAAATATTATTTAAAAGTATTGTTAAAAACAAAATAACTTTTATTTATTATGATTATGGTTTTCAAAACACTTTATATTATAGTATATCTATTAATGATTTTTTTGTCTTAGATTTTAAAAATTTATCTAAATGTTTTAAAAGTTATTTTAAAGAAGTAACAAAAATTGATTTAGAATATATTTCTCAAAAAAAATTAAAGTTTAAATTAAATGAGTTTATTTATAATCATCATAAAAAAGAATTTAAAAAAACTGATGAATATTATAGAGAACAAATCGAAATTGAAAAACAAAATAAAATAATTATAAATAAACATTTAAAAAAAAGTTATGATCAAAAAACTTATTTAATGAAAAACAAATTAAATGGTTTGTATAAAATTGGCAAATCTATTAATCCAAAATACAGAGAAAAAACTTTACAAAGCCAAGAACCTGAAATAGAAATGGTTAAGGTTTGGCAAAAAGATATTGAAAACGATTTACATTTTAAATATAAAAAATACAGAAAAAGAGGCGAATGGTTTAAATTAAATAAAACACAAGTTAAACACATTTGTACAAAATATTAACTAATTGTATCAGTTAGTAAGGCATTAAATAACTTGGGGTACATTTTATTTATTAATTGAAAGCTGGTACATATTTTTAAACAATTAAAAACCAAAAAACAAATAAAATGAGTGAATTAAAAATAACAGGTAACATTACAAAGGTGTTAGAATTACAAAAAGGAACATCAAAAGCGGGTAAGGAATGGCAAAAGTTAAACTTTATTGTTGAAACCGATGCGGAATATAATAACGTTTATTGTTTTGAATTATTTGGCGAGGATAAAATTGAAAACTTCAACAAATGGAACAAGGTGGGTTCAAAGGTAACAATTGGGTTTAACGTTAATTGTAACGAATACAAGGGTAAATATTACACATCGTTAAGTGCGTGGAATATCTTTAATGAATTTAAAGATGCACCAAGTGAAGCTGAAAAAGAAATGGCTTCAAACAATAGCGTTGAAAGTTCTGAGGATGATTTACCATTTTGAACGGATTATTTAATTAAAAAAGGTTGGTATGTTGTTAGACAATGATTTTTTAACTGAGCAATTAATGATGGGTTACACGTTGCCCGAACTTGCCGAAAATTGGGGGGTAGGTTATACGTGGTTAAATAACAATTATAATTATTCTAAAAAGAGTTTTAAATATATCATTGAACGCACCGAAATAACAGGCAAACAAGAACCATATTACGCTAATGAATGGCAGTATGGTTCAATGCCAACATATAATTTTAATGAATTATCCGACAGGGAAATTAAATTTTATTACGAAAATCTTAAAAAACAAAATTAATGAACAAAGAACTTGCTAAAAAACTTAATGAACAAGCCCAATTAATAGCTAAAAGGTTTTCAAAAAAAGATAGAGAAGGAAATATTAACAATGAAAATTTTGAAATTAAAGAAATAATCCCGACATCCGATCACACCGCAATTGTATATTTTAAAAAGAATAGTGGTAAAATTGGAATGGCTTTTTTTTATTATATTAATAAAGGAATGTCAAAAGGTTGGAAGTATTTTTTTCCTACTGATAGCCATATAAACGGGATGATGTCAGTATTATATTATAAATTAGACATTGAAAGGGCAAATTATAAACACAATTTTTAAAAGAACTATGAGTAAAGAACTACCGTACTTAAAATTTTTTCCCGAACAATGGCTTTCGGGGGATATAAACTACCTACCATTCGAGTTACAGGGGGCGTTTACAACGTGTTTAGCACACTATTGGGCGAACAATTGTAATATGTGTTACGATAAATTATTAATGCGTTTAAACAACAAGGAAATTTTAGACAAATTAATTAAAAATGGATTGATTGAAACCAACAAAAAAAATATTAACATTAAATTTTTGGATGAACAATACAAGGAATTTCAAGAATTACACGAAAAAAGAAAAGCAAACGGCAAAGCTGGGGGATTGAAAACCCAAGCCAAGCTGAAGGGGGGCTTAAGCAACACTAAAGCATTAAGAAAAGAGAAGATAAAAAAAGATAATTACGCAAATGACAACGTTTTAAAAGTAAGTGATGACATTAAAAACCTACTTTCAAAATGATATTAAAGGACAATTCAACAATAAAATACTTACACGCTTACAAGGATGGGCGTATTAAACAGGGTTTAGGTATCAATTTAAAATTATTAGACCAGCATTTTTTAATGAAGCGTGGCGAATTTAATATGCTTTTGGGCTTGGATAATGTGGGTAAAACGAATTTTTTATTATGGTATTTATTATGCCACGCTAAATTAAACGGCAAAAGGTTTATTATTTGGTCGGGTGAAAACAGAGCGGGTCAATTAAAACGTGATTTAATCCAAATGTGGTTAGGTGTTAAGTTTAAAGATATTATTAAAAGTAAAATCGAATTTTATAACCAAGAAATAAGCCAACATTTTAAATTTATTGACAACGCTAAAATGTATTCGCATAAAGAATTATTAAATATTTTTGCCGATGCTGATGTTGATGGGTGCGTAATAGACCCATTCACAGGATTAAACCACCCCCGAAATATACCAATGTTTGAGAGGAACTATCAATTTTGTAATGATGTTCGGGAGTTTTGTAATAAAACAGGAAAAACAATATTTGTTTGTATGCATCCACAGACCGAAAGCGCAAGGCGAGTATATCCAGCCGACCACTTACTTAATGGACATATACAACCGCCACGAAAAGCGGACTGCGAGGGCGGTCAGGTGTTTCCAAACAGAGTAGATAATTTTGTATGCGTACATCGTTTAATTTCGCATCCTGATTTGTGGATGTTAACCGAATTGCACGTATATAAAATTAAAGACAAGGAAACGGGCGGAAGTCCCACAATGTTGGGCGATCCACTACGTTTTGATTATAATGGGGGTTTGGGTTTTACGCTTGGCGGTGTTAATCCACTAAACAAAAAAGAGGAAGATTTATTAAATGATGAAGAAAACATATTTTAAATGGAGTTATTAAAAGTAATAGAAATCAAAAACAAATTTCATATATTGTTATTAAAGGCAAAAGAGAAAGCTAAAACAAAGGGGCAACTTGAAAACCTAAACACACTAACAGAAACATTATTTCTTTTAAATAGCTTTATGCAACACTTTGAGGATTTAGGTAAACAGGTTAGGGATATAAAATTGGATAATGCCAAATGTTATTTTGACAATGCCAAATTAAAAAATGAAGTTAACCAACTTAATGAACAAATAGAAGATTTAAAAACAGAATTAAAACAAGAATTTTGATGAAAACAGTAAATAGTTTAAGTGGTGAATTCTTTAATATTAAACAAATACAAAGAAATGGGAAAAACGAAACCGAATAGTAAATTCGTACCAATATCCTACCCATATTTAATTAGGGAGTGGTTAAGATTAAAAAAAAATAAAAAATATCTTAATAACCATAAATTACAAATAGAATTATTTGATAATGATTTTAATGAATGTGATAGTGGTTACTGTGGGTTATGATAGCTTATTTCACATTATTAACAATATCATTTATAGCAGTTTTAATAACAGGAATATTAATTGGAAAAGAAATGTATCAATAAAATAAAACAATATGAATAAATTTGAAGAATTAATAAAAGAAAAAACACCAGTAAATTTTTATGAATATGGCGAGTTAGATAAAGAGCCAATTCAATGTGTTGTAATAGATTACTATGTTGAAGATTTTTACTTTGAAAATAAGAATGAGCCAATTTATATTACATTAAATTTAGCACCTATATTAAAAAATAATGAAGTTTGGAAAAAAAATTGGTCTACTGATATGTTTTCTGATATACCCTTAGAATTTATATACCCTTAAAATTTATATTATTAAACAAAAAAAATAACTATGGGATTAAACAGTCAAAAAAAAGGAAAACGTTTTGAGCTACAAGTAGCGAAGTATTTAAGTAGAGAATTTAATAATATTAAAATTTCCAGAACACCAAATTCAGGCGGATTATCTCTAAAAGGTGACATTTTGTGTACTGATGATAATAGTATATTAAGTAAATTTAATTGGGAATGTAAGAACCAAGAAAAGCTAAACATTTGGAAGGCATTACATCAAAGTGAAGGTGATTGTTCAACAATGGGCAACAGGAAAAAAGCACTTGTGGTGTTTACAAAGAATTTTGAAAAAAATTATGTTAGTTTATCCTTAGAAGATTTTGTACAATTATTATTAGAATTAGAACTGTTGAGAAATGATAAAAACGGGTAGCGATTTTTCGGGAGTTGGTGCATTTGACCAAGCTCTAATAAGATTAGGTATAAACTATAAAACTATTTTTGCCTGTGATATGGATAAATATGCAAGGCAAACATATATTGAAAATTATGGTAAACCTGGTTACTTTCCTAAAAATGTTTACGATCGGGATATACCTAAAGAACCTTTAGATTTATATATGACTTCACCGCCTTGCCAAGCTTTCAGTTTAGCTGGGAAACGTAAAGGTGAAGATGATAAAAGAGGAATTTTATTTTATAATTCTTATGAATTTATAATGAAGAACAAACCAAGATATTTTATTTTTGAGAATGTCAAGGGTTTACTAAGTGATAATTCAGGCAAAACATTTAAAAGGTGGTTAGATTATTTAGGCAAATCAATAAATGGCAATCCTGTTATATTTCCATTAGAGCAATCCGCTAACTACCATATTTATTATAAGGTTTTAAATAGTAAAGATTTTGGTGTACCACAAAATAGGGAACGGGTTTTTATTGTAGGTATTAGAGATGATGAAGATAATTATTTTAGATTTCCAAAAGAAGAACATTTAAAGTTAAAGTTAAAAGATGTTTTAGAAGATGATGTAGATGATAAATATTATTTAAGTGAAAGTGCTATAAATTCAATAATTAACAATAAAGATAATATAAGTGAAGATATTAAATGTATTTCTTACTCAAGAGATAGAACAACTGGAAAAGTTATAAAAAGGCATTTTAATGATATTTGTAATACTATACATACTGCAACAGGTGGGGGGGGTAATACTGACCAATATATTAAAACCCATTCTTTATATCCACGATCGAGCAAAACAGGTATGGGTGGAACTGGTCATTTATCTAAAGAAGATGGAACAAGTTATTGTATAGATACTGGAAACAGTCAAGCGGTTGAGTTACCAAATAATGTGAAACCTGTTCAAATAGGTCAATCAAATAAAACATACGCTTACAAAAGTGGCACAATGATAGGTAAAGAAAATCAAGAAGCATTTACAATAAGAGCAGTTAATCCAAATGGTGTACAAGTAGGTTGTAAGATTAGAAGATTAACGCCAAGAGAATGTTTTAGATTGCAAGATTTTCCTGAAACTTTTAAATGGAGTTGTTCAGATAGTCAAGCATACAAACAAGCGGGGAACTCTATAACTGTTGGAGTGTTAGCTAAAATAATTGAAAAACTAAAGCTATGAATGAAGTATTAAATAAAATAGCTGATATTATAGAAGATTATAACACAAGCCAATTGGATGGGGTTAAACTAAACAACCATTTAAAAATGTTAACATCATATTTGTATTACATTGAAACGATAAGAACCGAAGCCCACGAACGATTTGAAGCGGTTATACATAACAAAGTAAAGGAAGGGTTTAGCGTGGCAAGGGCAACAAACGAAGCAAACGTAAGCGTTCCCGAAATGTATAAACTCCGTAGGTTGCTGGAAAGTGGTTATCGTGTGTCGGATGCGATGCGAACAAATATATCGTTTATAAAATCAGAAATGAATATTACGCCAAAAAATTATTAAATTTGTAACGTGCCAAACGTTAAGGAAATAAACGATATTAAATTATACATCGAAAACATCGGCAAACATTACAACGTACCATTCTTAGACGATTACATCCAAGAGGTGTTTTTAGGGCTATACAACAAAGGCGAAACGTTTATAATCGAATTAAAGGCAACCGATAAACTTTACCACTACATTTATAAAATATGCGTTTACCAGCTTTTAAGCGTTAATTCGCCATATTACCGAACATACATACTACCAAACACATTTAATGACTTAACGGGCTACGAAACATACAAGCGTGAAAGTTTTAAGGAAGATAAATTAAACGAATTATTAAACTCATTGGATGAGGTTGACAAAAAACTATTAACCCAATTGATTGAATGTAGGGGGGTAAGAACCGATTTAAGCAAGAAATCTAAAATACATTATTCAAGTCTATTAAAAATGATTGAACGCTTAAAGCAAAAGATTAAAACGAATTGGACTTTAAACGAATTTTATGGATAAGATTATTAATATATTATTAATTTGTACATTTGTATCTACATTCGTGGATTATGTGATACCGATTTTAGGTTATCGGTTTGATCGTAAACCCTTGAACTGTTCTTTTTGCTTATCCTTTTGGATTAGTTTAGTTGTTGCCATAGTAACGGGGCATAATTATTTGATGATTGCCCCCTTACTTTTACGAATTATAGAACGAAGATTATTATGAGTATAGATGAAGCCATAAACGTATTTAGGAAAATGAAAACCCTACCCAGCCAATGTCATTTAAATTGGTTAAAAGAAAACTTCAACCCCATTTTAAAGCAAATGGATGAGGAATTAGTAATGAATTGGGGGTGCGGTAATTGTGTTAAAAATTATATGAATATGTTAATCGGGTGGCAAGAACGCAAAATTAAAGCCCAACAACAGAAACCAAAACCCAAACCAAAACGTAAAAGAACCAATGTCAAAAAAAACAATAAATAACGTTACATTCGGTTACTATATTGATGAGGATGGGCTATACTATTATTCAGAAAAAAACGGCAAAACTGACGAGGTATTTTCAATTAATGGCGTTGCATCCGTTAGTTGTGTGAATTATAAAGAAATGCAATTACTACATTTAGCATACATAGACGAAAACCAACAGGATGAGGATAATGAATTGGATGAGTTATTTTGATAACGATATAATGAAACGAAGATTAACATATAAAGGGAACAGGGTATATATTAAACACCTAACACCTAAATACGCATTGGTAAGCCATAGCGAAAACGGGAAGGGTAAGTTTAAAGTAAATATCAAAGATTTAGCCGATTTAAAATGAAGCTAACCCCCGCAGAAATTAAACAACAAAAAGCGTTGTATGGATCGGATGCCGTTAACTTTTTTGTGCGTTATATGGATGCGGTTAAACGTTGGAAGTATTTACCTTCCGAATTTATAATTAATGCCCTTAAACATAGTGAAGATTTGCCAATTAATAACCAAGCTGGAACAGGAATTAATCGAACATTCAAACGGAAAATTAAAAACAAGTTGGCAAATAGAACAACTAAAACACATAAAGGAAACTAAACAACCCCTTCCCAATTGGGTTAAGGAACTGATAAAACAAATTGAAGGATAAAAACGAAATAAAACTAACACCTAAACAAAGAAGTTTTGCCGAACATTATGTTGATTGTGGTAATGGTGCAGAGGCATATCGTAGGGCATACAATGTAAAGCCGACAACATCAAACGAGGTTATTTCATCAAAAGCATACGAACTACTTAACAATGGTGACATTTCGGTTACAATTAAAGATTTAAGAAAGCAACAAGCCGACAAGTTCGAAATAACACGTTCAGATGTTGCACAGGGCTACTTAGAGATAATAAACGCTTGGAAACGATTGATGGTATTAGCTTCAAAAGAAACGCTCTCTAAGGACGAAAAACAAAAGTTCTATTTATTAAAGGAAATGGTTAAGGGTTCGGATTATCGTGGGGCATACGATAGCTTGGCAAAGATGTTTGGATTGAATGAACCCGACAAAACACAGATAGACCAAACAATAAAGGAAATTCAAGTAGTAATAAATCGTGGAAGTAACGGGGGTATTTGATAGCAACTATTATAGTGATGCTAAAATAATGGTAAATCGTGGGGGTACACGTTCCAGCAAAACCTATTCTATTAACCAAATATGTGCTTTGTGGCTAATGTCGGGGATGTATGGCGATGAAAAGTATTTGCGTGAGGGGGTTTGGACTTCAGTACGTAAATATCGCACCAATTTAGATGGAACAATTATAAGGGACTTTGAAGAAATATTAAAACAAAACGGCTGGTATAATGCCGTAAACCACAATAAAACAAAGAAAACGTATAAATTTCGCAAACGAATGGTTGAATTTATAGGGGCAGATGACCAACAGAAATTACGTGGGGCAAAGCGTAACATATTGTATTGTAATGAAGCCAACGAATTAGAATATAAACAGGAATTTTTCCAATTATTAATGCGTACCGAAACTAAAATATTTATTGATTTTAACCCTGATGATGAACAAGTATGGATTAATCAGGAATTGGAATTAAAGCGGTCTAAAGAGGTGGGCGATGTTGATGTAATAGTAAGCAATTATAAAGATAATACGTACCTACCTAAAGGATTAATTAAGGAAATTGAATACCTACAACAAACGGATAAGGAATTTTGGAAAATATACGGGCTTGGTGAGTATGGAAATATAAGCGGTTTAATCTACGAAAACGTTGAGTATGTTGATACAATGCCCGAATGTAATTTGGTTTGCTATGGATTGGATTTTGGCTACTCACACGATCCATCAGCTTGTGTTGGTGTTTACAAGCGTGGCGATGTATTGTATTTAAAGGAAATATTATACGAACGTGGTTTAACAAATCAGGATTTAGCCGAACGATTAAAGCCGATTGTTGGTCGTGATGAAATAATCTGCGATAGTGCTGAACCGAAAAGCATTGAGGAATTGTATCGTTTAGGAATGAACGTTAAACCAGCCACAAAGGGCAAGGATAGTATTAACAACGGGATAGACATTTTAAAACGTTATCAAATAAAGGTTGTTAATGGTTCTAATTTACGTAAAGAATTTAGGTCGTATAAATGGGCTACGGATAAAAACGGGAATAGTTTAAAAAAGCCAATTGATAAATTTAACCACTTGCTGGACGGATTGCGTTACGTGGCTTTAATACACCTTAAAAAACATAATCGCGGTTGGTATTCAATACGTTAAAATCAAGCCCCGCTTTAGTGTGGATTAACCACCGCTTAACCATTGCTAACATTTTGCTAAAGCATTAAGAAAAGAAAAGAAAAGAAAAGAAAAGATACATAAGAAAATATTTATTTTTGTTAAACGTGTTATTATTGAAAAATTTTATATATATAGATTAATGGAATTAATTATACCAACAAGCTGGAACGATATTACTTTGGGTCAATACATTGAATTACGACCAATACTACAAACCGAAATGGATGAGGTTAAAAAGGTAATTAATATTCTTTGCGTATTGACAGGCAAAAAGCGGGAAGATGTGCGAGAATTAACAATACCTGACTTTCATAAATTAGTTAAAAAGATGTCGTTCTTAAACGAACCACTACCCAAAGAAATGGAAAATCGTAGGTTCTTAATTGGTGGCAAATGGTATGAATTTAAAATAGATGCTAAAAATATGTTGTTTGGTGAGTATATTTCTGTTATGGAAATACTGCAAAAGGCTGGGGATAATGAAGATTTGTTGTTTAATAACTTACATCAAATATTAACAGTTATATGCCGACCAATATATAAAACGTTATTCGGTTTTAAAAACGTTAAAATGGATGGGGAGTTGATACGGGAAACGGCTAATAACTTTTATGAGAATATGCCTATTACAATTGCTTATCCGATTGGTGTTTTTTTTTGGGAACGCTATCCGATCTTAACGGAAACTATAAAAACTTCTTTGATGTCGGAAGCGGAAAAGATAACAAAGGAAGTGAAAACGGATTTAGCAACCGATGGGGTTGGTGGGGCTTATTAGACAACTTAACAAATAGTAGGGTTGACAAGTGGGAAGAAATATTGGATTGGGAGGTAATAAAGGCATTAAATATATGTTGTTACTTTAAAGACAAACAGGATATGGAAGCACAAATACAAAGGGATGCGATGCAAAAATTGAAGCGTAGATAATGGCAGACAATACGGCATATAACGAGCTGGTAGGGTTCACAACGGGAACAGGTCAGGGGATAGTAAACAACCCCCGAAACATTGGGGATGTGATGAACAATTTAGCTATCAGAGTTGTAGCCGAAACTCGTAAGCAATTAGATGAAAACGCAAGTAAAGGTACGCAAGGCAATTTAAGGCAATCAATAGATATGCCTGTTAAAATATTTGGTACTTCGTTTGTTGCCACGTTGTCGATGTTGGATTATTACGATTATATTAATCAGGGTGTAAAGGGTACAGAAAGCGGACAAAGAGCTCAGGGAAGTCCATATAGTTATACCAAATTAAAACCGCCCGTTAGTGCGTTAAAAGAATGGAGTTACTTTAAAGGATTAAACCCGTTTGCGGTGCGTGAAAGCATATTTAAAAAAGGTATTAAAGCAAATCATTTTTGGGATAAGGCATATAACAACATAACAACAGGAACAATATTTAACGAATTAGAAAACGATTTAAGAACTGCGGGGGTTAACGCTACAACGGAAGGAATTAAAAATTTATTTAAAAAGAAATAATGGCAATTACAGGCATAACATACGAACCACAGGATTATCGAACTGTTTACAACCCGATTGAATACGTTGCAACAAGCGACCAAACGGCAACGGCACGATTTAAATACTTGTTTGATGTTTACGATGGGGCTACATTATTGGGTCGTTTAAAAGTACCCGCAGACCCAAACGGATATGGTCGTTCAAATGTTCAAGGTATTTGTGAAAGTTATTTATCTACCAATTTCGGGAACATAGACACAACAACAACGGGGCGAGGGTTTACCGATAACGTAAAAAGTTATAAAGAATTTACAATTAAGATAGGCGAGGAATATGAAGTGGCTGGGGTATTGACACCAGACCCCGACCAAGTGATTAAAACAATAATAACGTTTAACGGAAGTCTGCCAAATTATAGGGGCGAAACATTAAATTTTTATGATTGGCAAGTTAGCAATTATTATTTGAATTATACCGATAACGCAATAACCCGTAAATGGTTAACTAACGCACCAAAGGGTGTTAATGCAAACAACCCTAAAAATCAAAAGGTACTGATTACGGATGAGGGTTGGCTTTATTTCCTATTAGACCACGCAACCGATCCGATTGAGTTTGCAGATATAACTGCCTACGATAGTTCGGGGGGTGTTGTTTCTATTAATTCAATTACCAACGCAATAGGTGCAACATCAATTAAAATGCTTAAAATACCATTTGCACCAAATACAATAAATAATATTTTACCAGCCGATTTCGTGGGTACAATAACGCAACCAATAATAACGGCTTCAGTAACATCCTATAAAATAATATTAAAAACAAGCTCAACGCAAGTAAGCGAAGAAATATGGTTTAACGTAGATAGCGAATGTAGATACGAAACAAGGCGATTAGAGTTCTTAAATTCGTTAGGTGGTTTTGATGGGTTTAACTTTACAAAGGTAAGCCGTAGAACCGAAACAATTGAACGAAAATATTACAAACAAAATGCCGATAATTTGTCGGGTGGTGTAATTGATTACAATTTAAACGACAGGCAAAAGGTTCAATATTATACAAAGTCAATGCCGAAGATAAAACTAACATCGGATTGGGTTGATGTTGCTACGTTTAATTGGTTGTTAGAAATGATTGAAAGCCCCGAGATTTATTTATACGAAAACGGGCAACGTGTGGCAATACAAAACATTGAGGGCAATTGGGAAGAAAAGCGAACCGATACGGATAGCGTATTTAATTTAGAGGTTACGCTTGAATTTGGAATGGATAATTATAGACAACGATACTAAATGCAAAAAGAGGAATTATATATTAATGGCGAACGTATTGAGTTAATCGAAAGTTTGAACCCATCGTTAACGTTTAACGTTTCGGATATTGCTAAACCCGATACACGAAAAGCGGATTATTCGAAAACAATAACCCTTCCAGCTTCAAAGAAATTGAATAAACAATTCGAACACATATTTGAAGTCAATTTAGATTTACAAACATTCAACCCAAATTTAAAAACCGAAGTTGTTTACTTAGTTGATGGCGAAATTAATATTGATGGTTACCTACAATTAAAGCAAATAAACACATTAGACAATGACGATATTACATACGATTGTACAATAGTCGGAAGGTTGGGCGATTTTGTTTCTGATTTAGGGAATAAAGAGTTAGACGAT
>WLWG01000878.1_pt1 | contig 29815 bp, 9 predicted proteins | sample 6712871 | NCBI WGS metagenome assembly WLWG01 (sample SAMN12718693, study PRJNA515312) | sponge metagenome | isolation source: marine sponge | host: Mycale hentscheli | place: New Zealand: South Island, Marlborough, Capsize Point | collected 2003-05-01
AACTCAAGAATACCATCAATAGCCTCTTGTCCTTTTTCGATGATGGAATATAGGTTACCTCTTGTATATTCGTAATCTCTTCTAATGTCCTCTTGACCTGACTTTATCTTATCAATCTTAGTGTTTGTATCAACCTTCTGTACCTCTACCTCAACTGGTTCGGTATTGAATGTTTCATCGAGTTTCTCATACTTATCAGACATAAATTAACCTCAGAAAACATTACCATCAAAACCAAAGTCATCACCAACCTCAATAAGGTTAGCATCATTGGCTGTGATTGTAGCTACTCCAGAACCAAGAACATGTTCTGCAGCTGTTGAGGTATCTTGACCTCTCTTGACAGTCAGTTTGTTACCACTGACTTTCTCAATATACATTTCTTCTTTACCAATTTGAATGTATGTAGCTGCTGAAAGTTGAGATGCGTCAGCAACTTCAATAATTTTTTCTATTTCGTCAACATCCTCGGCAATGGTGGTAACATAACTGTCATCATAATCCTGGACAGCTCTTGGTACAACTCTGTATGTGAGGTCTCTTTCTGGATTTCTGAGACCTGGACCAGAGGAACCAGCAACATAACCAACAGTAACCTTTCTGATAATATCGCCTGAAACATCGGACAGAGGACCAAATAGGAATGTTTTAGCTGTGAATGTCAGAGTATATACGAGAGCCCTTCTTGTTTCAAAGTTACCCTCATAATCATCTTCCATGGAGATTCCTTCAAGTTGAATAGGGATATCTCTCTTTTCTTTGAAGTCACCAAGAAAATTGATTGGTAAATTATAAGATGGTTGAAAGTAGGGTAAGATTTGTTCAACAATCTGTAACATGTCATCATTCAATTTTGTCATGACTGACAACTGAATAGTCATGTTGTATGGAACAGGAACATATCCCTTTTTAATCTCACTTCCAGTGGAATTCTTGACTACAAACTGTTGTGTCTGAGTTGACTTTCTTGTGGGGTCATACTGGAGGTCAGTGAACTCAAATGACATTCTAGGAAGAGACATTTGAGTTGACTTGTTCAAGTTTGCTTGCTGTTCGATTCTTGCAAGAAACTTCTGAGTAGGTCCATATGCCAATGGAACCTTGACGGTACTGATTTGATTATCAGACTCATTCTTATGTTGAATTTCAATTCCATTAAACATCGATCCAAATCCGATAATTACGGATCTGAAGATTTCATTATAGAAATACTCAAACATCAGTCTAGTCTTTATTTGCTACTATTTAGATTATGGCATCCCGAATGGATTGGTGGAACTAAAATCAATAATCTTATCTGCCTCAAATTCAATGTTGTCATTGTCAGCAAAGGTATCAACTATATCATCTTCATTGACAACTCTGATACTGTATGAAGCTCCAGAATCTGATCCAACAATTCTTTCTCCAGGTAAGAAGTTCCCAGTAACGATAGAAATCTCAAGAATATTAGTGGTGGAGTTCCATCCCTTGACTCTTGCTTCAGATCCAGATGTTCCACCAATGACAACCTCATTGAATATGAAATTACCAGAACCATCACCACCAGTAGCCGTAGCTGGTGGATCGAATGTGATAATAGATGTGGATGTTGTGGCAAATCCAACACCACCAAATGTCATAGCAACACTAACAACGTTACCAGCAGAGTTGATAATACCAATACCAAAAGCTGTTTGGACACCAACTACGTCTGTTTGTCCAATAGATACATTAGGATTACTGATATAACCACTACCACCATTAGTGACTGAAACAGTTTGAATAGAACCGAGAGTTGTGATACCAGAGGTTGCAGCTGCACCAGATCCAACCTCTCCTTTGATCGTTTCAAAGACTAACTTGGGGGCTACAGTGTATCCACAACCAGAGTTGGTAATGTAGATCCTATGGACCTTTCCATCTTTTTGTCCTGCACAACCAATAAAGTCTGTGGTTATTGACGCAATACCAACAGCTGTTGTGCCTCCAGCTGGTGCCGAACTGAATCCTATAAGTGGAGCTAAACTATAACCACTACCCATGCTAGTAATAGTCATAGAGTTCAAAGAACCACTAGCACATGTAGTGGCTGTACCTGTTGCAGTGACAGCAGCTCCAATTAATGTAAGTGTTTGAGTATATCCAGTGCTGATTTCTTGGAGTTCATCATCAACATCTTCAATACCAGTGTCGATGACTTCATCCTCATATCTGTAGAGTTCACATCTCAGTTGATAGACATAGTTCTTCTCTAATTGATAGAAGGGTTGTTCATGTTCAACATACTTGATCTCAAAAAGTTTATCACCAAGTGGAAACCAGATAAGATCACCCTCTCTTGGTCTGTGAGTGACACCCTTCATGTTGGGAATGTCCTTCATGAAAGGTGTGATGTAATCTGAGAATCTTTCTTTGGATATGACTAATGTTAGGTCATCTTTCTCTTGAATACCGAACTTAGAAAGAATTGTTCCCTGTCCACCAAATCCTTCATAACTGTCCACATATGCTTCAAGTGGGTATGCATTCTCAAATTTTGATTCAATAACCTCCTTGATTATTTTCTTTTCAGTTGCATATTGTCTTGGGAGGTAGTATACTTCTACCCCATACATTTTGAGCTGTTCGTTTATTAGGTTCTGAACTAAATTCTGCTCGTTCTTGGAACCATTGAGGAAATATGGATTAAGCATAACATCTTACCCGATAAGATCAAGAGGTGGAATCTCATATGTACTTAACATCTTCTCTTCAATCTTATCAAGTTCAGACTGTGCATCATCATAGATTTGTCTTCCGTTAAACTCAATACCACCAGGTAGTTTTACACCCTGGAACTTGATTAAGTTTTGACCCCATTGTTTCTTAATTAGAGATGTTAGATACTTCTTCAAGAATGGATCATTAAATACACCAGTGGCTTCATTGGGATTGAGGACCTTCCAACAATCAATGATCAAATAGTCACCAAGTTTTAAATCATTATATGAAACATCAAGATACATCCTATCTTGTCTTTGGTTGAATCTGATTGCCTTGTGTGTGTTCAACAGGAAATTTAATGTCTCAAGATAAGACATTGACATTGAATATGACAGAATGTCCTGTGTTCCCCAGTAGTGAACATCATTCAAAAACATCTGATACTTCAAACTAAACATGTTTCTGGTACTGACACCCATTAAGGCATCCCACTGATATACCTTATTGATTCCAATTACGTCCCTAGGGATCTCAAGATAATTACTATTTTCATAATATGTAAATGTTGTTGCAGTTCCTACAATATCACTTGTTACTGATGTTGATGCCATTCCAACTGATCCCCTACCACTTGGGGCTCCAGGTGGAACAGCTTGTGCTCTATCTTTATCTGCCTGAGTAATCTCGTATTTCAGAAATGTCTGAATTACCCCGTCAAAATGTCTTTGTTGAAACAGTTGAATAGCGTCATCCAATAAATCTTGGACCTGTTCGTCAGCGACATTAATTTCAACTACAGGGGCACCCAACTGTCTCAAGCAGTAATCAATCAGTTCTTGTCTAGAAGAGGGCTGCGCCATTTATATACTATAACTTTTTATTATTTAGGGGGCGGAAGAGATACCGGATATGACCGTAACGTTACCCTCAGCCAGTCTATAAACGGTTGTACCGGAACTTACCAACACATCCCATACATATCTACCATTTCTTAAAACTCTCGTCTCTGTCTTTCCTAGAGTAATCTTAAACTCACCATCAAAAGCACTTGTAAATCCTACATTAAATGTAGCAATTGGTGACATACTAGAACCAATTGACACAGACTTTGTCATCTGTGAAGAACCAGTCCATCCTTCAAAATTAAAGTTTGTCTTACTTGGTTTGATTACCTTAAAGGTAGAATTGAAGTCAGAACCAGTATTGATAACCAAATTAACTCCATATGCAGATGCATTGGAATCAGGATTGAAAGTGATTGTATTATTGGCCATTTGTTAGTTGTTGCAACATACGTTTAATATCACCAATGTCAGATTCAAGTTTATCAATCCTCTCCTTTTCGGAGAGGAGTTTATCTCTGTTGGATACATATGATTCATAATCATTGGATCTATTGTTGATAATAGACCCTGTTTCACTGTCACGGAATAGACCCGATTGACCTTTTACTGGAATGAGTGTCATGCTAAACCTAATGCTCTAAAGTTTTTGATGAAAGGTGGTTGTGCTTGATTAGTTGATGTACCAATCAATTTAATTCTAAAGGATGAGAATAATGGGAGATTGTCAATCGAGAACTTAAGTTCCCTATACAGACTCAATGGAGCATTTGGATTGTGATCATTAGTCTTAGGTGTTCTGACATCAGTGCTACCATTACTCTTGGCAGGATTGGTTATAGAACCATTTGGTAGGAAATTATTAGTTCCTGGGAATGGTATGAAAATAGCATCTTCCAACTTTTCTTGATCGAGAGCGTAGAAGGCTCTGATGTCAGAATTTTCTGTCAGATAAGCGTCTAGAAGAACTTGGATAGAAGTTCCAGGATTTTCAAGTCTAACATTTTTTGTTACATAGAAGAAATTGTTAGGATCATCTTTAGTTGTATTTACCCTAGAATCGTTAGCATAATCTGTAATTGGTTGATTTACTCTGTTTGATGTAAGTACCATAGCTACCTGATCAAGATCAAGACCAGGAGAAATTCTAGTATCACTCGTAGACATATTAAGACCAACTGTGAGTGACTTGTTACCTGGAAGATTGTCTAGGAAAGTTTTTTCATTGATTGATGAACAAACCATTCTCATAGAATCAAAATAATTATCTTTATTGAGTGCAATTTGTTCAAATCCTTGATCGAGGAACGAACCTTCATTACCAGAGATACTAGTAGCGGAAACTGTTCTCATAGTTGGTTCGATGGATGTTCCAGTTGGTGTAAGAGTCGTAAAATTAGGAATGAACTGAGAGAATGGAACATTATAAGTTCCCCTCATATTTGATCCACCACCAAAAGTTGTTTTCTCAAAGAATGCTTTTCCAAAACCAGTGTTAACAGTTCTATCAATACCATTTTCTGACATGTCAATTTTAATCTTGTAGAAGTCTACATCAAATGGGTTTGACTCAGTCACTTCATTAAGATTATGTGTCTTGTTGATTCTTCTCAATGACACACCATCAAATTCATACTTACTTATAGTATCATTTTGAGAGTGATTGGTAGCGTTTGTGTTGTCAATACCTCTAGTAATACCAGTCAAGGAGTTTGATGAAGTTCCTGTATATGAAATGATTTCATCACCAATTTTAATATATCCAGGGTTTGTGGATGCAACACTAACACCTTCAAACTCAACCAAGTTGGCCGTGGTTCCAACAGAAATACTTCCTGTGGCACCACTACTGTAATCTACAGATAGATTTGTGGGTGTTACATTGGTGTTAACATTTGAAATAGTGACAATGTTACCACTTGAGTACATACCATGATTTCTTTGAGAAACTTTGATGTGAAGACCATCATTAACTACAGTGACTGGTGATACTAGAGACACACCAGAAATTGGGTTCCTAGTGTGGTCAAGTGCAGTTGTGACACCACTACTATTCTGATATTTAAGAATAGCCGTGCTAGAACTGGTAGTAAACTCCCCCTGAACATCAGTGATATTCAGTTCATTATTACCAAAGATGGTCGAGATAGAAACTTTAATACCTTCACCAAGTCCCGATCCAATTGTGACTGGTGCTATAATGTCACCTATCTGATAACCTCTTCCTCCACCAACAATCGTAGCTCCAAGAGCAACTCCATTTTTGATGAAGAAGCTAGCGGTAGCATTGACACCATGACCAGTAATGGCTGTCATAGCCACACCAGTATATTCAAATTCACCGGAGGATGGAGTATATCCAACACCAGCGTTAGTAATGTTTAGTTTTCCTGGTGCAGCTGATCCACCATATCCAACAAATCTACCAGTCGCTCCACTTTCATCCTGAGTAATTAGTTGACCAGCTAACAACCCAGCATCAGAAACTGTGGTTCCAAGACCCACTCTGATGGTTTTGGACTCAACAACAAGTGAATTATTTGGAATGACTTCTAGTTCTTGTGGGAGAGGTGGATTGAACAACTGAACGGAACCAGTAGGAACAAAGTCAGCTCTATACAGTTGGAAGGTAAGATCTTCATACTGAGATGGTGTCCAAGTAGAAGCATTCTGTGACTTAAACAATGAACCCAATAGTCTCTGTGTAGAAACAACAACCTGTCCAGATTCTGCACCTAATGTTGAAACATCAGAATCACCCAGTCTTGAGATCCATACTCTATACTCGGTGGAGTTGGAGAGGATGATAATTGCATATTCTCTCTGACCATTTAGATAAACAGGAGATTCAAATGTGAATTTCGTTGCTACACTGGCATCATCTGAGATAGTAATTTCATCAGGTTCTTTTTCTACAGTAGAGAATGGGAGAACTGTCTGACTTGGAGTTCCCAATTCAACTTCACGAATTTCAATTGTAACTGGTGTATCAAACTCAGTTGGTTTTTCTTGGAAGTATAGATTGAGAGATGTGACATAAATCCCTGTTTCGTCATCAACAATAAAGGTTTGTGCCAGAGGATCCTTATATTCACCAGTTAACCTTGAAGATGTTCCAACTGCATTCAGATCATCTGATGTAATTAGGGTACTATCAGTTGAATCACCACCAATGGTTCTTGTTTCAGGAGTAGCATCTTGAGTAGATACTCTTGCATTTCTCAAGGACAGTGTTGTTTGTTGAGTATTATCCTGATCACCTCTTGAGAAGAAAATATCTTCAGCAGAAGTAGTGACCAAACCAGGAACTCTGCTATTAGTGTCACTACTAGTGAGTCTCAATACTGATCTACCAGTTTCAAAAGTAGGAGCTGAAGGATCATTGGAATTTGGAACTCTATAAGAACCAATCAGTGTACCAATTCTATCAGTAATAAGTCTTCTTGAGGTAACTTTAGCTTCTGCTCCACTGCTAGCTCCCTTAAGTATCATTTCTTCAGCAATGTATCCTGCATATTCAACTTCACTTTCATCAGCTAAAGAAGCCATATCGACATTCAATACAGTCGTTGTTTGTGTATAATCTGTGGGAAGTGTTTCACGAGCAGCAGTAGTCGTTGGAGAACTATATGGGTTTTCGTCATATGTGTCAGTAGCATCGTCATATGGACCATACTTATGATCAGCGGAAGCAACTCTGAACACAATAGCTGGATCTATAGATTCACTGGACCCACTATTATCTTCTCCTGTTGTAGATGGATCATAATCTTCACCCATAACACCATTAACAACCTCTCCGACTTCAAATGTGCCAGAGACCATTTCAATTTCAATTAGTTTAGGTACACAATACTTATTAACATCAACATTGTCGAAGAAAGCATAAACCTCAGTAAATGGTTTAAGACTTCTAGCCGTAAATGTGATATTACGAGATCTCATAAACTGAATAACTTCACGATTGACAACTCTGTCTCCGAATGATTCACTTGCAATCTCTTCAGTTATTGTTTGTTGAGTACCTGTTCTTCTTTGATTGAGATCAACACCAGCAGAACCACTAAGTTTAATACTTGTGTCTGTGGTTACTTCTTCAACCCTGAATCCTGGTGGAGCTCCATTATTTCTTTGAATGTGTCCATCAATCTGTTCAGGAGTAGCATCATATAACTCACGGAATTCAGATTCTGTACCAGATCTCCATGTGCTGTTTACATCTTCATGAAGTTTCTTATTTAAGTCGAGTGAAACATTAACACCCGTGGTTTCCCACGAGTTCCAGATAACTGGTGCTACACCAGATCTTTTTCCATCATTAGCAGTCGTAATCTCAGCTTGTATAGCTTCAGCTACACCCTGGAATGAACCTTCCATCATGATATCTCTTGCAGTCATTTGATTGACATCAACCCAGGTATCAACAGTTGGTTCAAAGGAAATATTACCTTGCCAGAAACGCACAAGGAAAGGAGTGACACTTTCAGACCTCGTAGCAAAACCTTGTTGCAACCAAGGTTCTTCTGTTTCATTATAATCAAGAGTGATCATTTGAGCAGATCTTTTCACCCCAGTTCCAAGAATATCAGCAAATCTACTGTCTTGATTAGTTTTTGTTGTTGTTCCAATACCAGCAATGGTTGTGTTTCCAACAACCATATCTACTGAAGTGGTATAGTGGGAAGGTCTTAAAGTACCATGTTTTTTATCAATAGAATTCTTAATACCAATACTAACATTTTGAGACTTAAGACTTGTGAAGTTATCAACAAAGATACCAGATTTGAATCTGTTCAGACCATTAGCGTCTGGAATAAACTGATTGATAGTCCTTGTCTCTAACTGATTTAGTGAAGTGTAGTACTCAAGATTTTTGATTCTTTGTTCTAGTTTAGAGATATCAGTCATTTGATATCTCTTATGATTGATGAAGGTGGTCCTTACATCTTTAGCATTGAAAGTATAAGCTGGAACATAACAATCAGCTATATTCATTGATCCATCAATGCCTTTTGGTGATACTGGATTGTCAGATGGAGCACCTCTTTTAACTTGGAAAATACCATTTCTATCAAGATAGATTCTGTCAATTCTTGGGAGATAGTAATTGTAATCTACTGTAATTGACTCATTGGAAGCCAGAACATTCTTAGAACTATGTTGACCTCCATTGAAAGTTCTACCAAAAAATTCTAATGGTGACCTAGTATTTGTAGTCTCTACAGAGAAAGATGAAACTCTAGGACGACCATCAACTATATCAGTAAGTCTAACACCAGAAATAGTATTGATTTCTGTTTTATAATCAAAATCTCTATAAGAATTACATACTGTAATATCACCAGTATCAGAAGTATTGTAAGATGTTGATATGAAATAAACTCTCAATCTTGTATTAGGTACACCTGCACCATCTCTTCTTCTGATTCTAGAATAATCATAGATTGACTTTCTCTGACCACTAGAAAAGTCAAAATCAGAAGTTATATTCTTACTTCCAATGACAACATTTGAAGCAACAGCACTAACTCCAGATTTTTGGAAATTAACTACTTCATTTGGTTGAAATCTAGAAAGATTCTCGTAGATAAAATTAACTGAGGTATCTGATTTCTTATCAACATAAATTGCTCTTGATCCACTTATTGATCCGACGACTTCTTCGCCAAGAATCAGATCATTTGTAGTATTTGTTGGACCATCCATATTACCAACAGTCATTGAAGGAGACTCTGGATCTGAATTTGAACCATCACCACTAAACACACCATAAATCAAAATGACATCTGGTTCGTTGAGAGAAATGACTTTATCTTGAACTCTTGTTCCATATGGATAAGTACCATAAGTCAAACCATCATTGAGAGTGGTTCCCCCAATACCAGAACCAGAATCATTTGAATTTCTTATTACAATATTTTTTGCAAGATTCTTGGTTTTAATCTTCGGAGTGATGTTAGTCTTACGAAGTGTTGTGATTAGTTTGCAGTCACCATCATTGGCAATACCACTAAGTGTGAGTTGAGTGTTGCCAGAAGCGAATGTGAATTTATCAGATGTAAGAACTTCTATTTCTCCAGCATCATTAATTAAACTATATCTTTCTTCATCAAAAGATAAGAACACTTCATTAGTATCAGAATTAACAGCTCCAGTAGATCCGTCAGTGACTGTTACATCAAACTGTCTTCTAATTATTAAATCAGATTCTGTAAGATTGACGTTAGAAATTAATTTTCTTGGAAAAATTGAAAAAAGAGACTCATTATCCGCCAAGTTATCATTTTTTGAAGTGGGAGTTGTCTGAGATTCAACTACTTTCAGGTTTGTGACACCGATGTTTCGATCTGGAACTCCACCATCAATAAATCCTGTAACAGTTTCAACACCAACAACATTTATAAAATTTGTATTTACACTAGATACTCTCAAAAGAGTTGATAAAGTTAAATTTGAATCAGAATATTGAATTAAATTTCCAGTTGTTACGATACCGGGGAACGAAAGTGATGGATTTGTAATTGTAGAAACACCAGTAACTCCATCTCCTTTGGTAATAGATGCAATACCAATAGTGACAGCATCAGTTGGAATCAAATCAGCTGTGAACGTCCCAGCAGTACCTACAATACCATAAACTGATTGAACATCAGAAGTTTCATAGTTTGTAATATTGGTAATAGTTCTATTTGTGGAATCTAAACCATCAAAGGTAATTCTTTCACCAATTGAGAACTGACCTTTAACATCGTAAACAGTAGCTGCTGTTCCAGTGTTTACATCATATCTGATAAAACCAGAGGCCCCACTAGAACTACCCTCAATGAATGTTGGAGTGGTGAGATCAATTTCTTCATTAATTGTTAGTTCAGAATATGTCTGTACATCATATAATGATAATTCCCACTTATTAATATTTTTATTGATAGCATCATAAGAACCAGATTCTAAAGAAAAATCATAAATTCTAGCAACACCAATTTCATCACCAGCAAGATCAGTTCTAGCGGATCCAATTCTTTGACTTCTCAAACTTAAAGTATTTGTGTTATCAAATCCAATAGTTGGTGATCCAGAAACGTTATTTACTGTAAATGTTGGTCCAAAACCAAAAGTGATGGATTTTCCTTCAACATCTCTAGTTGTTCTTGCTTTTGGAGAATCCAAGAAGGTTGAACCAAGGGTTTCTATGGGATATCCCCTAACATACGCCTTTCCAGGTCCAACTTTGTAGACCATAAGGTCTTCAGAGGGTGTCTGTCCACTTGTAGTGGTCTGATTCTGATTATAGATACCTCTATTTCCGTATCCGTTATTTAAACTCTCTTTGACAGTCGTTACAAATTCTTTTACATAATAATGACCTGATTCATCAAAGGTTCTTGTTGCTAATTCATCTGCAAGAATGTTGTAGTCAGTTCCAGTATTGGTTTCTCTTAGACGACCATTTTGAACTTCTGCTAATTGAACGAAATTTTGGTCATTAAAATCATTTTTCTCTTTTTTAGCTAAAAATGCAGTAATTTCCAGTCTATCAGCACCAGGTGCAGTGAAATTAGTGAAATTTCTAGCATTATCATTCAATGTTGGATCAACATCAGCCGAAATCAAAGTTTCAGTGACATTTAAACCAACTCTGTAATTGGGTGTATTGTCATATTGATCAAGAATGAGGATTTGATCCTCAACATCAACAAAAAATCCTCTGAGAAAGTAAACACCATTACTTAAGGCAAAGGCAGAACCAGTAACATTGGCATTTTCGGTTAAAGTCCTAGCGAAACCTTCTCCAGAAGCAATAAATGTTGAAGCAAAACTAATATTATCAGAAGTTAGAAGAACTTCATTATCTGAAAAAGTTTGAGTAGAATTGTCGGATGAATTTGACTCATAATAGTCAACATATAATGTGCAAACATCCCTCTCAGACTCTATATCAGTAATATATGTAACTACCTTAGCGGTCACTCCAGAAGATGCACCAGTTATTTTTTTACCAATCAACTGGTTGAGGTAAAGATCAACAGGAATACCTAAAAAATCAGAATTAATCTGAATTCCATAAAAATTGGGCAGATAAGTCAACTGACCAGGAATAACCTTGGCTCCCTCTTTGAAGAAGTGAGTCCCCATGTCTTCAATTTGATTTTGAAGAATGGATTGGAGATTATTTAACTCTCTTGCCTGGACTGGGTAAGCTGGCTTAAAAAGAACTTTATAATAGTTACTCTGCGGATCAAAGTCGTCAAAATAAGGAGCAACGTTGAGGTTAGTTTCCTGTGGCATGATTTCTTATTAAAATTGCAAGATGATCTTTACGTCTTCTTTCTGGGATGAAGATCTTGTGACAGAAGGTCTATTGTCAACGTAGATTGTATTTCCAGAATATTTGTTCACTTCTGGTTGTGCAACACCAGAAGTGAAACTTTGACCCAGGTAATATGTCCTATTATTTATTACCGTAGATATACCTGTAAAAGTAGTTTCAATCCCGAGAGTGATTGAACCACCTACAATGCTAAAGGATCCATTAACACCAATATCAGCTGTAAATCTATTAGCTCTAAATCCATAAATTGGATTTGAGTCTAAAGAACCATCACTATTAAAACCTGCCGTTGTTCTATCTTGCCAAACTTTTAGAACTCCAGTAGTTGAATCATAGGAAACAACTCTACCAACAGCTGTTGAACCAACACCAATAGATTGGTTCACATATGAGTCGGGTGTAAAGACAGCTGAACTATATCCAATACCAGAAAGTTTCAAAGCAGTGACTGCACTAGCTTTATCAATATTTAAAAGAGAAGATGAATTATATGACTGTGGATTTTCAACTAATCCAACTCTTGAAAATTGGTTTCCAGTAATGTAATCTGGATTATTGGTGTCATTTTCAAATCTAGCATATGTCAGAACATTAAATGCACCTAATTCTCTATAAATGTCATAACCATGACCCCCATTTGGAGGAACAATTATGTTAAAAACAGGTGATGTGGTTCCAGCTGGAAGACCACCAGAGACAACATCAAGTGTTCCGAAGGTATATCCCGAACCACCAGAAGAAATAGTGACAGATTCAATCTTTGAATCATTATTTACAACTACAGTGGCTTCTGCACCACTACCATCACCAACAATTGGTACTCTTGTATAAGTAATGTTGGCTGTTCCTAACCCAACACCACGATTTCTTATGGTCACAATTTTAAGTTGACCACTTGTGGAAGCGTTTTGTCTTACAGATACATTATCACTACTAACATCATACCAATCTGATGGTACCGGAATGTATTCTGTAGAATCAAATTTGATCGCTTGACTTGGTTTGATAGTATAAAGATATTTCCAAATATACCCATCACCACTTGAACCAGCAGCTCTTGGTTCTAAGTCTGTAAATGTAGGCTCGTCAAGAGAAGGACTACCTTGGAAATTATTTTCAGGATTTGCGTTGTTGAAGAGACAAATATAAACTCTATAATCAGAGTTCATCACATAGTAGTTTGCGTCATAAATGTCAAAAGATCCAGATGGGAGAGACTGTTTATCTCTACTGATATCATTTCTCCACATGTCATAAGTTATACCAGATGACCAAGTATTTTTTCTAATTACTTGACTAACATCTGAGGTATTAATCTTTTTCAATGCCAACATCGTATCCCAATAGTCATTAGACTCATTGAGATTGTCTTTTGGTGCAGGCGGATTAGTGTCCCAATCAGACTGATAACTAGTCGCGTTTGGGAGCCCAATAAATGCGTAATAAGAATTTGTGGAGGACTGAATACCTGCCACAAAGTTTTTAGCATTCAGAATACGAAGTTGATCAGTAATTATCGCTGCCATTTTATTAGGACTTTTTTGTTATTTATAGGTATAATTAGATAGTATTTGGATAGACTACTATAGTACTACCCATTCCAGCATGTGATGTACACTGATAGTACAGTGTATTGGGAGCATCAAATGGAATTTCAAATCTCAATGTTCCATTTGATACGGCATTGTTGGTAACACCACTATTATAAGCGCTGCCACCTGCAGATTGTCTAATTTCAAATGGGTGAGCACCCATTGAATTTACAAACTCATAAACTCTACCTCTTGCGAGGTATAAAATTGGGTCATTGGTTGTTTGTGTGAGTCCAATCCCAGTGAATGTATAATCACTAGTACCGTTAGCACCCAAAGTCCACTTACCATCTGCTAATTCTGAACCATCACCAGTATATGACGTAGCAGAAACAATACCACCACTAGAAGTACCACTAATGATGAGGTTACCATCCTCACCAGTCAATTTCATTCTTTCGGTTCTCTGGCTACTTGTTTGTCTCCTATAGAAAACAAAGTCACCAATATCACCAGAAGTATAACCATTAGAGTGGAATTCTAAATCATACCTAAAACTACCAGTTTTATTCAATCTAATGTTTGAATAGTAAGTAGAGTTCGCATCCGAAGAATTTGGACCAGTTAAATTAATTTCTCCACCGCTAGATGAGCCTTCCCCCTTTAAGATAATTCCATATTGATTGTTAGGACCAGCTGGAGGGTGAATATAAAGGGTATTACAAATTGTAGAAACACCAGCAGCATACACACCGTCAGTGACACTTATACCACCACCAACTGTCATACCAGCACCAGTGATGGTAGCAACTGAGACATCACTAATTTGGAATTCAAGTGGATTAGCACTAATTCGTAACCTTCCACCATCTTCTCTCATCTTAGTAATGGCATCAGTGCCATCATGCATTATGTGAAAATCATTACCATCTCCGAAATAAAGGAAGGTTTGATCATAACAGTAAATATTATCCTGTTGGGCTGTGCCCGGAGTGCCAACGGTGATATTCTCATGAAATCTAGAATCACCTAAAAATGTAGAAACACCAGTAACATTTAACTGTTGTGATGTTAGATTTGTTGTACTAGTGACACCCAATGTAGAAACACCAGTGACATTTAATTGATTTGTGGAGGTAGTTCCAGTGACAGTTACACCATAACCAGCGGTCTTAAGTCTCTCAGCATTATCATAGTAAAGTTCCACTGCCCCATTTTGTGTGGCAATGATCATATTTTCACTATTGGCTGCATTATTAACAAGTAATCTGCCTGACTTTATCAAAAAGTCACCAGGAGTCTCAATGAGAGATCCAGTAGCGGGTGAAGTTCTTTCTTCAATTGTAATATCACCAACTTTTAGTGGAACATTACTAGGAATTTCAATACCACCACTAAGTGTAGAAACACCAGTAACAACTAAGGTACTGGAACTCACATTTGATGTAGTTGCCGAACCAGAACTAGATGCAATTGTTGTAACACCAGTTGGACCAGTTGTGACGGTAATGTTTGCACCTGCATCAATAAAAGTTGCAATTCCTGTTAAGTTTGCCCCACTAACAGCAGGAAGAGTTCCCACCAATGCTGATGATGGAAGATTAGTTAAATTGACACCAGATCCACTGAAACTACTAGCGGTTACTACACCACTAACATTTATCCTATCAGTATCAATGTCTGCTGTTCCAATACCAGTAATTGTAACGGATCCAGTAGAACCACTAACAATAATATTGTCACCAGCTGTGATACTGGTAACAGGTGTTGATACTGTGGATCCATTACCGATGGCGGCATAGACTTCATTGAAATTGGAGTTGATTTTTACAGCACCCGCTAACAAACTGTCACCAGATCCGTCATTCGGGTTTGTACCCGTGCTAATTCCTAGTTTGGCCATTACACTTACAGATTCTCCCGTTTAGTTATTTAGAATTAAATTTGAATATAGTTAACGAACTTCAGTGGATTGGTTCTTTGAACAATTCCAGCTGTTGAAATACCAACATATCCGTCGAAGTTGTAAGAGTTAAACTCTTTGGGGATCGATCTGGCATTGAGACCAATTCTTCCCCAACTGAATTTACCAAAATTGAATGAAGATGAAATACCACCAGTAAATACTTCAATCAATTGTGAATCATAAGTGAATAATGTAGAATCAAATGAGAGATCAGTTCCTGAGAAAGTTACAGTACTCAATCCAGAAACATTACAGAATACTCGTTTTACTACCGTAGTACCAATACCAACTACTTGAGTAGTGATTGTTTGATGATCCCTAACCATCCAAACATTGTCAGAAAAAGTAGTTGTAATACCAATAGTTCTTGAACGATCATTTGTAACTGATTCTATCGTTCCACTTCCAATACCAGTATTGAATGTGGTGAAGAAATCACCTGTTGAGATTCCACTAACAGTAATTCCTGTTCCAACATAACCATTGTTTCTAAGGAATGAACCCTGATCAATAAAGAGATCAAAAATTACTCTATTATCACTACTTCCAATAGTTGTATTTCCAAAACCAACAATTGTTCCGAAATCGCCCTCGTAGGACAATACACCAATTTCTTCTTTCTTAATTGTTGGTGGTTCAAACAGAACCACAGGAACCTGTGAACCAGTGTATCCGACACCACCATTGGTAATGGTGACTGATGTAACTTTACCAGATGAGATAGAAGCCGTTGCTGTCGCAATTGTAGAAACACCAAGTGTAGATCCAATTGTGACTGTGGGTGCTACAGTATATCCAAGACCATCGTTAGTGATTGAAATACTGGAGATAGTTCCAGCAATCGATACGATAGCCGTACCAGAAGCTCCAACAATATTATCTTGTGATGTAATTGTGATAGAATCTTGGAAATCTCTAACTTGAGATTCATTATTTGAATCAAAGAGAGGTCTTAGACTATCAACATAAACTTCTGTAGAACCAAGACCAACAGGTTGAATCAGATAAGAAGTTGGATATATTTGAGGTTCATAGCTAATTCTATTTTTACCAACAACCTTTCCATTAATAAACTTGTCAACTGTTTGTTTACACCATGTCACAGGTCTCAAGACATTTCTGTCACTTGTAATTCCAGGTCCTTGATAAACATTAGTTTCAACCGAATCAAGGGTATTAATACCAGTTACAGTTCTGATATCTTCATCGAAGATGGTGCCCTGAGTAGGTGGAAGATTATCAATATTGAGATTGTCGCCGACTTTTACTGTTTCAATAACATTGGTAAAGACAACATCAACATCTCCATTACCCTTGTAGAAGAGAACTTTGGAAGTGTCTCCAATCTTTGGAGGTTCGGAAAACTCTACAGTACTACCACCAGTAAACACATAACCTTTACCAGGTTCTTGGAGTATATCATTGATTATAATAATGAGAGTTTGATCAACTTCAACTTTTGAACCAGGACTTGATTGGATAGAAATAGCGTCACCATTCAAATTCAATCTAAAGTCTTTTGTAGATCCATCAAACAAATCATCGAACTTGTCAAGAACTTGCAATTGACCAACAGACCAACCACTAAAATTATCAGTAAATATTCTATCAACACTAATTTGAAATTCTTCAAATGATACTGAAGTATCAGTTGGTATTCCAGTAGTTCCTCCAATAGGAACAGTCAATATTTCACCTTCACCATAAGCATATCCACCATATCTAAACTCAAAGTCAATAACACTAGATCCTTGACCAACAACAATATTAACTGTTGCACTTTTCCCAACCCCAGTAACACTAGAAGAACTGTATTGTGCAGGAACATTGAAGTATGGAAGTGGATCATCGAATTCCACATCAAGTGGTTTACCGACCTTACCACATCTAGCGTAGAAGTGTTCTCTTGTTGAAATACCAGTATTGACAATGAAAGATGTAGAGTCAATTACTTGAATTGTATTAGTTCCATGGAAAGCAGGATCTTGGCCACTGGCTGAGTTGTTATTACCTCTTGGAGCGATAAGAACAGGTTGTGCAACACCACCAGACTGATAGAAAGTTGGTACTGTTGAGATACCAACGTTTGTTACAAACTCTGTTGAACTGTTGACAGCCGTAACTTTAGTTCCACAATATGCTGGGTCTGTTGTTCTTGGATATGTGTGTGTTGAAGATCCACCATCCAAACCACATGTCATGGCAATACCAGTGAGAAGTACATCACTTCTTTGACCAGTGGTCTGTAAGTTATGTGCTCCTGATGTTGTAACTGTCATGATACCAGTTGTGTTGTCATAAACAACATTAGTGATATTGACAGGACCAGAACCAGAGTAGTTACAGGTAAAGGCTATACCAGAGAGTTTAACTGTATCACCCTGTGAAAGACCATGAGTGGTTGATGTTGTGACAGTCGTGACACCACTAGTAGATGTGTAATCAACATCTGATATATCTCTTGGGACGTAGAAGACCTGTGGATTAGTGACAGCCACTCCAACAATGTTTCCATTACTGATTGTAGCTGTTCCGATTGGAACCAAACTAGATCCTCCAGTGGGTCTAACACCAACACTAACTAGTTGTACACCACTTCTATAACCAGAACCACTATTAGCTATACTCACGGTAGTGACTGTACCAGCGGCGGAAACTGAGACAGTTCCTCCAGCAGCTACCAATGGTTGATATCCAAATCCACTAACTGTACCAGCCGAAATTATTAGACCACCAAGTGGAATATCACTATCATTTGGATCATGTCCATTGCTGATACCAATACCACTGAACCTTACCGTTGATACACCTGCGGATTCTTCAATATCGTAAATTCCATCACCAACTACAGCTCCTTTAGGAACTTGGAAAATATTATTGATAAGGATGATACCATTATCTGTTGAATAACCAACAGTGTTATTATCATCATATTTTAAAGTGAAGCTAGTGTTGATTCCATTAAAATCATGTGATACATCATCAAAAACAATATTGTTTAAATATGTTTCATTTGGAGAATTTATAGCAGATCTTCTCATGAAAGTTCTACCTTGGAAACTAGAAGAAGTTGTAATACCAGTCCAATCTCTAGAATCAGGATCTGCAGCTGCTGTAGTGCTTAATGGTCTATTGCCATGTGGTGCCGAAGCGAAGTTGATGGTATTTCCAACAATATTGTAATTACCAGAAATTTTAGTAATCAGAGAACCATTAGTGTGTTCTTCAAGAGTAGAACCAAGTTGAGCTCTTCTACAACCAAATCTTGTTGAACCAGCAATACCAACATCGGTGAGAATGATATATTCATCACCAATTTTAATAATGTCTTGAGATGCAAATGATGTTATGCCGGTTACATCAAATACTGTATCAAATACTATATTTTGATCTAGGTTTGTTGTGACCGCAGTTCCAGTAACAGGAGCTTGAATTCTATTATCAACAGCTACTAACGCTTTCGCATTTTGATTAATAGCAGTAAATACATGAGAGTTGCCAATACCAAGAGAATTAATTGAAAAAGTTTCTGGAACTAATCTATTAGCTTTCTCTGATGTATCAGTAAACTTCAATCTAGCATCATCGATTTTAACAACATAAAGTTCATTGGGAAGTTTATCAGTTAAACCAATACCAGAAACTGTTGTTGATGCAATACCAACAGTCATTGTTGTTCCAGTTCCAGCATGTGTATAAAGAATCTTTTCACCAGTTACGAAGAAATGATTTGGAATCGAAATGGTTCCATTAGTGATATTAACAACATCTGAGTCACTTCCATCAAAATCTCTCTCAAACATATCGAGTCCATCATGTTTGAGACCAAATTTTGTAAGAAGATCAAGTTTTGTTCCTCTATATGTACCTTTATTGGAAGAAACAAATACATTACTATGATTGATTTGATTGGTATTACTATTACCATCAAAAGTCTTAAAGTCAATACCAAAAGTTCTAACTTCCACATTAGCACTTGCAATTGGTGTATAAGTTAAATTAATATTTGAACCAACAGAAGTAACTCCAACTGAACCAAGAGTGGAGGAACCTGTTATGACATTTGCGTAATCAGTAATATTTTGATTTGTTGATGAATTGCAAATAACACATTCAAACATCTCATAGTCATTGTTTGTTGTGTCAGTGACAACAACTACATTATATGATGCACTGAATGGGTCAATATATGTTGAAATAGCAACAGCACTTGGTGAACCAGATGATCCAATTGAAGTGTAAGTAGATTTCAATGTGGAAACATTCATTTCAAAGTTCCCAGCAGTTGTTCCAATACCAGAGAAAACAGTCAATGAAGTCTGAGCCTCATGTGTGACAGCATTATCTGGAATGAAGTTAATCTTTACAAGACCACTATCAATAAAAGAACGATAAGTTCCAAGAGAACCACTAAAATTTGTTAGAGGACTGGTGTGAACATCACCATATTCTACATTATATACATTTGTACCATCATGAATAACATTCATCTCAACAGCGTGATATTCACCAGAGTTGATACCAGCCTGAGCCTCAACCATGGTTAAAACTTTAGCTGCTCTATTTGTTGTTGGGAAAGAAGCAATTGTTGTCTCAGATCCAGGAATAGTTACTTGACTACTAGTGAAATCAACAATATCTCCTATTTGTGTAGATCCAATACCGGTGATACTATCAAGAAGACTGATAGATACACTTGATACATCATATGAATTGAATTCAAACTTAACTGGGTTAAATGTTAAATCCCATTTATCGCCACTTATCAAATAATCATAGAAACCAAGTCTTGGGTATGTTTCAACAGTAGCATATTCATTTACATATCCAGTTATGCTATCTTGAAGTATATTTACGATACTAAACTGTCTTTCGTCAGTATAAACATCATCTTTCACGAAAGTGAATACTTTATTGAAGACAAAGTTAAGATCATAGGACGCTACATCTTCAAAAGGTTCAGCTCTCTCATTACTATTGAAGTATACACTAATATCATCAATTGAAAGAACTCTGTTTCCAATTGATTGGAAATAATCAGTGAGAATTTGATTCTCAAAGAAGATTTCATTAGAAACCATTTTACCATTAACAAATTGAGTTCCCTCAGAAACAAAGTCAAAGTCATAAACACAATTTAAGTCACCCTCTCCGATAATATCAACAATAATTTCAATATTAGAATCAGATGGTCTGACAATGGCGTCACCCTCATCAGTTTCTTCACTTACCAATTGATAATCAGCAAATTTAGCAAAACCAGAAGTGTGATTGAGATCACTTACTGGTCCTTCCCATTCTTGATATGGAACTCCACTAGAAAGTGAATAGGAGAACTTTTGATAATATTCATTATTAGGAATAACTTGAAGATTATCATTCAAAAATCCAACATTATCCTGCCAACCACGAATAACTGTAGCTCCAACACCAGTTGTGATTTCAGCGTTGAAATCGAGTTTATTAACAACAACAGCTTGAGTTTTGGAACTTCCACCTTTAATGACTGATCCTACTGGGAACTCCTTAGGTGTTTTTATTTTAATCTGTTCAAAATCACCTCTCCAATATTCAACAACACCAGTTAGTTCATCAAACACTCCACTAGTGACTGTTTCCCCAATTAAAAAGTCATTAGTCTTCATAGAGATATCAAATATTGGGAAGTGAGTCTCAGGAATAGCCCTACCTGCATTTCCTATCTGAACTGTACCTGGGGTCTCACCAACCTCAAGTACACTAGACAAACTATATTCAATATATGCTCCAGAACCACCAATTTGTGGAAGTATTGCAGTTACGGGAAAAAGAGTGTAATTGTGGTCTACAGAATTGTAACCAACTCCAATAGAACCAGTTCCAATGTTGACATTTTCAACTAAGATTTTCTCACCAACAACAAATGGAAACTCTCTAGATGTACTAAACGTTTGATCCAGATATAATCTTACAGTTTTGGTAGAGTTATCATATGACATTGTGGAAATCCCCACACCATTGGTGTTTCGTGTTGGGATGATTGTAGGTTTGATATCATACATTCCAGTGGTGTTGTTCAAGATTGTCACTTGAGTATCACCAAGCCTATAACGAAGATCAACTTCAGGGAGAATTTTATTAGTATAACCATCAATAACAACAAGTTTTGCTGGTATCAGATAATTTCTTCCAAAAGAACTAATACCAATTGACTCGAAGGAATTAAGTGATTTCATCTCCAGAACTTCTGGAAGATTAGCTACAGGTCTTAGAGTTTCATCGGTTGGGTAATCAAATCCAATGTTGTCAGAATCAAATCTACTTCTGAGGATTTTACCAATTTTATTACTTTTTGTCTCAAGAATTGAATCAGTACCAATACCACTGATAACATTACTAATTTTGGGTATTCTGGAATAGTTGACACCAGGATAGGTCAAATCAACTTTAGCAATTCCACCATATGCTGCATTTGAATCAGTAATGTAAGAAGAAACAGAGTTTGATTTTGTATAGGTTGTCGCCTCTGGTTCTTTTAACAATTGGTAGGAGAATGTGGTAGAACTAGTTCCAGTAACTCTATATTCTCCATCAAGTTTACTTAATTCTATATTAATTTGATTAGATGGTGAGAAAGAACCTTCATCAATGACAATACCAGTTTTTGATTCAAAGTTGAAATCTTCATTAACTGGGGTAAATTTATAATACAGTCTATCAGGAACATCATTAGTAACTTCGATTGTAAGATTTGCAGTCGAAGTGATACCAACTGATCCAGAGGAAGTAACCTCAAAAGACTTATCTTCTTTCTTTCCAGTTGTTAAAAATTCTTTATTGAATTTTTCATCAAGATAAACACTCATCTTGAATGCTGGATAACTTACACCATTTGAAAGGAAGGAAAGTGATGAGTCACTCAAATCAAATTTAAGATTATTATTTTTTCTGGATACAACAAGAGGATTAATCTTTGAAATTGTACCACCATCTCCCCCAGAAGTGAGATCAATGAAACTCGGTTCTTCCCTATTGATTTCAAACTTTTCAGAAACAAGTTTAATTTTATTCTTATCAAATGGGACAACATAATACATCTTATTATCAACTAGACCACCAGTTGAATCATCAGAAGTATGAATGACTTTATCACCAACAACAAAATTATGATTTGATATAGTAATTAAATTTGATTGAATATTAACATTCTCAGAAGTAAATCCAATTGGATTGAATACAATTCTTCTATTGTAATCATTGTATCTTACATCGATAACCTGTTCAGTATTTGGTTTGACAGTTATCCTGACATTATCATCTACCAAAAGGCCGTGTGTTGAAGCTGTAGATACAGTTACGACATTAGTGGTGACACTTCCTCTGAGAACATCACTTCTAGATGTTTTGAGACTATGGTAGTCACCAGTTCCGACACTATTGAAGTAGAGGAGACCACTTGTAGTTCCAACTCCAACATATTCACCTGTGATGGTTGAAAGGCCGACCTTATGAGACGAAATTCCAATCAGATTTTTGTCAATTGGAGTAGCATATAAAGTATCATACTCAGTTAGATTTACATAACCATTAGATGTAAAACCATTCCAAACTTGAAGAGATGATCCGCTATTAGTGAAGTAGTCAACTCTCTCATTAAATTTTAGACCATGATTCTTATAATAAATTGCCTGTGTTGGGATAAAGATTGAAGATGCACCAACACCTGGATTTCTAAATGTTACTACAGTACCAACACCATTACCTGATGTTGTACCAACACCAACAGATTCTGAAGGATCAAAGTAAAACTCATCATTAACTCTGAAATACTTTTCAGTGGTAATTGACCCTACATTAATTGTAAACTTTCTAGGATTTTCAAGAAGAATGGACCTGTTAGTATGAGCAATTCCAACTGTACCCTCTACTGCTCTGAGGACACGAATTCTTTCTGTTTCACTATCAATATTCAAAACTTTTACTTTCTCAGTTCCAATTCCGAGAATATCATTTGGTCTTATGAATGGATAATCAAGAAGTCCAGAAGCATAGAAATATGTGGTAAATCCAGTGGTAGATGTAGAACCAATACCTAATGTAACTACAAAAGTTTCAGTTCTGACACCAATTTGATAATTACTGTCAAAATTCTTATAATATGAAGAAAGGTTATTAACATTAACACGATCTCTATTCTTGAGATTGTGTGGTTGAGTGGCAAATCCAATAAATTCATTTTGATTAGAAATCTTAGTGAATTCAATATTTGTAACATCAGTAGAATCAACAGTTATCGTGTCAATTTCTTTACCTTCAACACGAGAAACTTTAGCTTGAGCACTAGTTTCTATTCCATCTTGTTCAGACTCAAATACTAATCTATCATTAACTTGATAATTACGACCACCAGTAAAAATTCCAATCTCATTCAGAGAACCAAGAGAGGATCCCGTTATATTGATTGTTTGTTTCTTAATTTTATTTGAATCAAAGATATAATCATATCCACTGAATGTATTATTAGTATTATAAGTTGATGTATTTCTTAACCACTTATCAGATTGAATATCATAATCTACTTGATTAGATGTACTCTTATAGTTAAACTCATTTCTCTTAGCATAGAAAGAGTTTCCAATGATATATGGGAACGATGGTCTTTTGTAGTTTTTAAAGGGTCCAGAACCGTCTACAATAGTGTTTAAGGTAGAGAAATAAGCATATACACCCTCAGGATAATCAGGAGTTACACAGAACCTTCCATTGTGAACATCTAGATCACCAATATTAGTAAATTTATAATCCTCAATAAAGAAACCTTCAGGGAATATACTAAGTGATGGTCTATTTGTAGTGTCTACAGACAATTCATATCCAGACCTTATTTGTTTAATAATTCCACCGTCTGGATCTGTATAACCATATGGACCATATATTGGACAACCATCATAAGCCCATCCAAGAATTGGTGAGTGTGATGTATTAGATTCTTCCAACCCGTTAATTCTTTCTAAATCTTGTATTCCATAGAATTTCTCACCACTATTGAGGAGAACATAGGTGTTCTCTCTTAAACTTCTAGGTGCATAGATATGACAATATTGAGTGCTATCTCCACTAATATTTTCTTCTACAAATCCATCATCTTCACTAATTTTTTCAAAGTTTCTAGAGAAAAGATTTATATTCCACTCATTGACATCAAATTCCACTACGGCATTAGTACCTGGGTTTTGAACTGTGATAGTAGTTTGACTATCAATATGATTCAAACCAGAATTGATTATTTTGACCTCAGTTAATTTTCCATCATTAATAATTGGAGTTAATTTGGTAAATTTTCCAGGACCATTAATAATCAAGTTTGGTGGGGAAATGTAACCACCACCAGTATTGGTAATAACCACATCAACTAGTCTACCATTATTAATAACAGGTTGAACTTGAGCTAAATTGCCACCCTCAAATGAAAAATCAGGTTGTCTATTAAAGTTGAGAATGTCCGATGTACCATACCCATTACCTTCATTTGTCAGGTCAATGGAATCAATAGATCCTCTAAATGCTGGTTGGATTTGACACTGAAAACTCTGACCAGAACGACTGTCTATACCAGTAACACCATCAACAGTAACTATGATGGGTTTATAGTTGAAAGTTCCCTCACCAACACTCTCAATATTAACAACAATGTCTCTACTGAAGAAATATTTCAAATTGGTATTACCAACACCGACCTCACTTAATGAGAACGTATCATTATCAATCTTTCTTACATAATAATCCTTTAATTCTACAATACCAGATATTGAACTTGATCCAGCAGTATATCTAATAATTTCTCCAGTTTTGTATCCATGGTTTTTGATTTCAAAACTATTTGAAGCAGTCGAAATACCAGATGATACAATCTTTCTTTTCTTATTCTTATAACCAGAACCAGGACTAGTAACAACAATACTACTTACAACATTTTTTTTCTCAACAGTCTTAATACTCTGAATACCAAGTCCATAATTAACAAGATCTACAGTATTGATACCAACTTGAGAATCAGTCGTATTGTTATGAAGTGTTATGGTTGAATTGTCAACAACATTTACAAAATAGGAAGAATTTGTAGATAGGCCACTGACACCTTTCATTCCCCTTGAGTTATAAATTATTTCCTCATCTTGTCTAAATTTGTGGAATGTGCTGAATCCAATTTCATCAGTTGTAAGATTGATATTTCCGTTAACTTCTGTATTAATATTAACTTCATAAACATCTTCAATGAGGTTTGCTACAGCTTGAGCGGCTTTGTCAGGATTACCACCACTGATACTAACTATTGGTGTGGTCTTAAAATCAAAACCACCATCAATGATGTCAATTCTTTCAAGATTACCTTCAACTGCGACTGTTCCAGTTGCACCAGTACCTACCAAATCACTAATGACAAACTCTGGAGGATTAATTACATCATATCCGAAACCACCACCTGTTACCGTTAATCCTTTTATTGGTCCATAGAAAACTGAATCATCTGATTTGTAGTTGAGAATTTCAACACCATTGATGAACATCCCATTGTAACCAGGTGCAGTTATGAAGTTTCCAGCTCCTTCATCAACTGTTTTTGTAAACTCTCTGAAAATACCTTGTGGCTCAAGAGGTTTCTGATAGAAATTATAATAAGTGAATTTATTATCAACTACTGTTCCAGAAAAAGTTACATATTTGTCCTGAAATAAATTAGCTCTACTTCTTGATAATTTTATTGAAGTATCATTGTATTTTCTTACATAGTAAACAGCCTCATCCAAACCTTCAAATTTACTTATCGTAGTGTAGCTTGAAGAATCAAACTCATTAGTTGTATCAGTTGCAATTCTTCCTGCGGAATAAAAGATAGCATCACCAGTATAGAAACCGTGGTTGGTTCCAAAATCAATAATATCTGTACCAGCAGATGAAGCCGAACCAGAGAATTCTAATGTTTTATTATATGGGTCAAGTGGTGTGTTCTCATAAACTGGGATTGAATTCGATGCGACAATAATTTCTCCATCAAAGTTGGAATATGTGTCTTGTACATTCGCAATATACTTTTCAAGAAAGTTATAATTTGGAGATAATGTTTTAAGAATTTGATTTTCAAACTTCCAGGTATTACCAACTTCCATTTTAATAGAAGCCTTAATAATGAAACTTTTTTCAGAAGTAACTCTTGTAACTACACCATTGACAGTATTGTTAAAATTATCAGATAATACAATCTTGTATCCAGGACTCATATGATGATCATCATATGTGTTAATGGAGTACTTATTTTCAAGAACATCAGTTATTTCAACAGATAAAATATTGTAATAAGATTTTGTATTGTTTAGCCATTCTGATGAATTGATAGATTCATCTTCAATTCCCATAGACTGAATATTAACAATATCATTCTTTTCGTAATTATAATTGTTTGATTCTACCTTCAACTCTTTCAAAGTTGAGGTAATCTTCACTCTTATTTCTTCATTAGTATTAATACCGACATATGCATAGGCATAGTCATCTAATCTTATATCGGTCTTTTCAACTAATGTATTTGGGACAGGATCAACATTTAAAAATTGATTTAAGTTCTTTCCACCATAGTTAATTTCTACTTCATTACCATCAATATCAATGATTTCAAGTTTTCCAGTTTCGGGAAAACTCAGTGTTGAATCGACATCAATGATTGTTGATCCAGATGCAACCTGTGTTAAAATCTTTGTTTTGGGATTTGATTCAAACTTTCCATATATTGAACCATTAGTATTGATATCTCTATCATACCCGAAATCGATACTAAGTTGATAATACTCTCCATTACCATAATCAACTTGAGCAGCACGAGTTATTGTTCCACGGGAACCAGTTGAATCTTGAAAAAGTGTAAGACTTTGAAGATCTAGTGGATCACCGACTTCTTTCTCTACTACAATATCTTGAGTTACACTGTATGATGCATCAGATGGTCTGAAAAGGAATTGACTCGGACGAATAATATCAACACTCTTACCAAAAAGAGCTTTAAAAAGTATCTTATATGATAAGTCTGTTCCTTTCGTCTTATAAAAACTATCACTATTAATGATGAAGTTCTTTTGATTTGTCTTTAAATTTCTATTACCAAATCCTGGACTAATTTGAGACTTTAATTTTTTAAAGAACTCTTGCAAGAATAGAACATTTAAATTTTGAATTGCATCACCAGATGAATGATCATCTGGTATGGTGGAACTTTCAAATGTTAATCTATCTGGAACATTGGATGTATATGAACTGGTTCCACTAAATCCTCTATGGCAATTTTGGAATGTAGTATTATTCTTTGTTTCATATAATATAATCTCATCACCAATTTTGATGAGACCATTTTTATCTAAAAATCCCTCAGTATTACCTTCTACAACAATATCTTGAGCTACAGAATCAATATCATTTCTCAGTTCAGCACTAGAAACTAAATTAGTAAGATTGTCTATATTTACATATTTGTCAATGTTTTGTAACAGATCAAGTGTGGCACCTTGAGTTTCCTGAGAAACATAATACTGTTCCAAAAATTCTGAAAGAAGAGGAAAGTCTTCTCTTATAAAAGATGGAAGTTGACTTGCAACTGTATCTTGAAATTTGACTCTATCTATTGACATTATTTTACAATCTTAGTAGGATGAACCGGATGAACCAGAACTTGCGGTCGTAGACACACTGGTTGTATTCAATCTAGAAACAGTTTGATTATTTACAGATGTTCCTGTTGATGAGACGATAGAGTGCCCTCCATCACCACGAACCAAGCTTCCATTTGAATAACTTGAAGATACGGTGTAGGTGCCACCTGATACATCACTTCCTGAAGAGATTGAATCAGGAATTGGAGTTACATTTAACTTGGAAGGATCCATTTGTAAATAGAGGTCTTGAAGACCAATTATATCGTTTGAATGAGGACAAGCTGAAACTTCAATGAGAGGAGCGCCACGAACGACTTCTGTTGATAACACATTTAACGGATTCAAACTAATGAGTCCTTTGACATAATCAATAGTTCCGATGTTCCTCTTAACAATAACTGGCTCAGTCGGTGAGTTTAATCTAAACAAGAAAATTGTTCCTGTTCTTAAATCCGCATTTGGTGAATCACCCATGTAAACAGTTCCACTAATTCCACTTACAGTAAAACCAGAAGTCTTAATATTGAAACCAATTTGACTCTTGATGTGAATTTGGTTTCCAAATCCAATACTATACTCTACGAACTGATTTTGAGAAGGTGATAAATCTCTTCTCATATGAATTATAGTAATGTTCGACGTAATGAATTCATTACTATCGTCAACCACTTTAATAAATTTACTATATTTAAATCTAGCCCCAAACTTATTTAACTGAGTAGAATTAGCGTAGTTTATGATATTATTAGTCACCGAGGTTACTACTTGTGATGACCCTGATGTTAGGTTGGAATTATAATAGACATTAGTATCAACTTCAATAAACAAATACTTCAAATCAATGATTTCTGATACAATACCAGCTACAGAGTATTTTCTAAGTTCAAGTTGAATATTTCTCTTTACTTCGTCAGATATGAAGACACCATTGTATGGTTTGATACTGATAAAGACTTTTCCATATTGTGGTGGATCAGTTTCTTCTCCACCATATGCTGATACTGATTCGGTTTCGGGATAGATTCTTGGGATGAGTGTTTCAAAATCAGTTGATGTTACAGCTCTGTTTTGAGATGCATAGATGTTAGGTGCTAACTTCTTAATTGATTCAACACTTTCAATCTCCTCTCCACCACTTGAAACACTATTAACTGTTAAACCAGAAATTCCAGAAGTAACGGTAGCACCATTTTGATCGATAAGTGATCCAATATATGTAAAACTGGAAAGACCATTTGCTACTGATCCACTACAAGACAAATAAGTAACTTCAATTTGATTTGGTTCTTCTATAGATTTACCAAACACACCATCACCAAATAATACTTCATATCTCTCTGCTTCAGTTTCTCTTAAAAAATAAAGAGGTGTATCCGTATCGACACCAATTAAATTATCATATTGTGTATATTTTCTTGTAACGGTAGATGTGGAAGAATCTCTCACAAGTACCCTAATATTATTAGTATCGATACCAGCATTTGGTAATATAAATCTTTGATTTGGTAGAGATGAATTTACAACAAATACTGAATTTAAATATGAACCTTCACACACATTAATATTATCAAATACAGCTGTACCAGTTGAGTCAACGGGGACAGTAATGTCCTCCATGATACAAAAAGTAAATGATTGTTTATTGAAGTTTGAAGCACTCAATGCTAGAGGACCAGATTTGAGTGTTAGAGTTGAAATATTGGAAGATGATACATCAACTGAAAAACTAATATTAGTTTTACTCGATTTCCTTGATCTAGGAAGATATCCAATATTTCTTG
>WLWG01000879.1_pt1 | contig 29763 bp, 44 predicted proteins | sample 6712871 | NCBI WGS metagenome assembly WLWG01 (sample SAMN12718693, study PRJNA515312) | sponge metagenome | isolation source: marine sponge | host: Mycale hentscheli | place: New Zealand: South Island, Marlborough, Capsize Point | collected 2003-05-01
AAACAAAGATTGAACAACTTGTAAGATTTCATCAACCTCAAGAAGATGTAGATACAATTCGTTCTATGATTAATAAATATGGCGAAAGAAATGGTGGCGAGTTGCACCATGATAATTGTTTCTATGTTCAAAACGCAACACCTCGTATGGATACCGATTATAATGGCAATCTAAAAGAAGTATTAGATGATGTTCATATTCAGTTTAAAGCTGATAAAGATTTTCTAACTTCTTATTATAGAGATGAGTTAAGATCAAAAGGTCTTGACGCTGATTATTTAGTTAGACTAAATAATGATTACGACAAAAGAAGTCCTAGTTTTTATAATGCTGAAAGTGAAATTAATAAATATCTAGGGTGGAATAGCGACAATAACTCAAGTTCCGACCAAACTGTTAAACATAAACATGGTTGGGAAAATGATTTTAAGATTTGGGTAATTGGTAGTTCTTACTGTCATAATCGTATGTTCAAAACTGATAGTGAAGAATACGAGTGGTTTAGATCGTTTGAAGTTGCTAAAGAAAATGTTGTTATGGCACATGAAAAACTTTTCAACCATGTTGATGAGAAAATGCAAAAGTTAAAGTTAGGTTTAAAATCTTACCGATACTTTGACCAAGCTAAATCTTTAGCTGATAAACTTGGAGTTGTTTTAAATGAAACTGTCCTTGACGCACACAGTTCAATGGCGCTTTCAATTTATAGTCCAGAAAATTTAGCTGATCTTTTAACTGATGAAGTTGAATTGACTAAGGCAGAAAAAATCGCCATAGCAAAAGCACAACTACAACAAGATGTTAGCACAAACTAATTGCGACACAATGCACAATGGCTCTTAAAGAGCCATTGTGGTAAGATTAGGAAATTAACCAAAGGAGTAAAAAATGAATAATGATTATGTATATTGTCATGGCACGCATTGTCATACCAGACACACCCAAGACAGAATAAGAGGGGTCAAGGGTTCAAAGGTTCTAAGGACTAAAAAAATAAAAGTTCAGCATTGGTACAATAAGATGTATCAATATTTTTGTAGTCAAGGTTGTTATGATGATTTCGCAAATGCAAACATTCAAGAAATAATTGCGATTGCACCCAGAACCGAGCCACTTGAAACACCGATTGAAGTTCAAAAAATCAAGCACCCACAAACAACACACAATAATGGTAGTGGTTATTCATGGACTCAACGCGCGTGGACAGAAACTAAAATTAAAGAGTGCGACAATATTGACAATGGCTCTTAACGAGCCATTGTTGTAAGATAGGGAAATTAATCAAAGGAGTAAAAAATATGAGTGAATCAAGTGAAGAATTAAAAAGAATAGCTATTGCATTAGAAGAAATTTTGCGATTAGTAAAAAAAGATATGGAAGACAGCAAGGCGCGTATCACTAAAGAATGGGACAGTAAATTAGATCAACATGATTTACCATTTCCAGAAGTAGAGGAGAAATAAAAATGCCAATGCCAACATCAGTTTTAAATACTTTAATTAAATTACGACACATGAGTGGAGAGGAAATTAGGGAGTATTTTAAAAAGAGAGCAGACTTTCATAGTAAGTATCCAAAAAATCCCAAGTCTAAATGGACACCAAAGGAATGGGCTATTGATCAAGAAAAATGGCATGGATTAAAAAACGAGAAAACCTACTCAAAACATTTTGAATAGGTGCGACAATAATGACAATGGCGCCTAACGGCGCCATGTGTTATTATACGGTTATTAACTTATAGGAGAAAAAAATGGATTACGAAAATGATTATGATTTACTACAAGATGTTCATGAGCAAACTATGTGGGAAGATTCTATAGAATCATACATGGAAGATATTGACATCATGCCAGATGATCCAGAATTTTACGAGGATTAACCTGCGACAATATTGACAATGGCGACTGCGTCGCCATTGTGCTAAGATACGGTTATTAACTTATAGGAGAAAAAAATGAAAGTATCACAAATAAAAAACTTTAAAATGAACGACGCAGTTTATAAATTAAGAAGACAAGTTATTAATTTAATTTACGAGGCAAAAAAAGAAATTAAAGATTTGCCTAGAATAGAAGTTAGAATCGGAGAGGCTAGAAAAAAAAATGTCTTAGGCGTTGCAATGCTTAAAGATTGTAAAATTTGGATTACAGATGACGCGATCAACATGGGTGATGACGCTTTAAGGAATGTAGTATTTCACGAAATTGTACACGCTGTAACAGGCTTCGGACATGATGACAAATGCCCATTAATGAAACCAAACCTTGATGGATATTTATTAAATAAAAATCAATGTATGAAATATTTAAAATCATACATTAAATACGGTGCGACAATAAAGACAATGGTAGCCTAGCTACCATTGTGCTAAGATACGATTATGAAAACACAAAAGAAAAAAGATGATTCAAAACCAAGTGATGAATTCACTAACTGCAGATGTTGTGGCGAATACATCAAAGGAGATAATAGGTCAACGAGTGATAAAAGATATTGTGATGACTGCGCATAAAAATTAACTACCTCCTAGTGTTAATATACCACGCGACAAAATGTCGCGTGGTGCAACCAAATTTACCGTACCGAGTGTGCGAGTGGGATAAGAATGGGGCGCCCCGACTAAAAAAGCCCCATAAGATGAAAAGGTGGACATTCAGCTCAAAAAATGCTTTGCGCTAATTGACTTCTGGTGGGCTATACCTTTGCTCAATGTATCTGAGTCTTTAGGCCAAAGAGATACATTGAGTTATATGATTATGTCAATGTGACAAAATATCACATGCGACAAAATGTCGCAGGCCCGAGCGAGCTCGCTCGCCGCCGCCACCACCACCCCCCCCCCGGCTCGACTCGCTCGCTTCGCTCGCTCGTAGATTGGATAGAGGTACCAAGACCCATAGCAACTTTGAACTTTCTTGTTAATCCTAATTGCTTGTAAATTACAGGAGTCTCTATATACTTAGTAATATATAAGGTTTTATATATAAGTAAGGCAGAAATACTTTTGCTTTATTGAAAACATATCTGAAAAAATTTTGCAAAATTTTTTTTCAAATGCAATTATGGACAAAGAGAAATTAAAAAATTTAGATAAGCTGCCTCCTGATATTAAAAGGCAATTCGCTCTTTACATGAATAAATGGAAAGAGAAGAAAAAAGAAGCAGATATAAAAGATGACTTCATGGCTTTCGTTAAACACGTATGGCCTGATTTCATAGAAGGTAGACATCACAAAGATGTTGCTCAAAAATTTAATGATATTGCTACTGGTAAAACAAAACGTGTTATTATCAACATGGCACCTAGACATACTAAATCTGAATTTGCATCTTACTTATTACCCGCCTGGATGGTAGGTCGTAATCCTAAACTAAAAATTATTCAATCAACTAACACAACTGAATTATCTGTAAGGTTTGGACGTAAAGCAAAACAACTTATGGATACTCCAGAGTATAAAGAAGTTTTTCAAACTAGATTAAAAGAAGACTCACAAGCTGCTGGTAAATGGGAAACCCAACAGGGTGGTGAATACTATGCTGCCGGTGTTGGATCTGCAATTACAGGTCGTGGTGCTGATCTTTTAATTATTGATGATCCTCACACTGAGCAAGATGCAATGAATGCTCAAGCGTTAGATAGAACTTATGAATGGTATACATCTGGTCCACGTCAACGTCTTCAACCTGGTGGAACAATTATTATTGTAATGACAAGATGGAATGAAAAAGATTTAGCAGGTAGATTAATTAGAGCACAAAAAGAACCTAAAGCTGATCAATGGGAAGTAATTGAGTTTCCCGCAATCTTACCTAGTGGAGGTCCCCTGTGGCCGGAATATTGGAACATAAAAGATCTAGAAGCAGTTAAAGCATCTATTCCATTATCAAAATGGAATGCACAATATATGCAGAATCCAACTGGTGAAGAAGGAGCATTAATTAAAAGAGAATGGTGGCAAGATTGGGAAGGCGAGATTCCAGCTTTAGAACATGTCATTCAATCTTATGATACAGCATTTATGAAAAAAGAAACTGCTGACTACAGTGCCATTACTACTTGGGGTGTATTTCATCCAACTGAAGATAGTGGTCCCTGTTTAATGTTAGTTGATTCTATTAAAGGTAGATACGAGTTTCCAGAACTAAGACGTATTGCATTAGAGCAATACGGATACTGGCAACCGGAGACAGTTATTATAGAAGGCAAAGCATCCGGGCTCCCTCTAACTTATGAATTAAGAAAAGCAGGTATACCTGTAATTAATTTTACACCATCACGTGGTAATGATAAACACACTAGAGTTAATTCTGTATCTCCATTGTTTGAGTCTGGTAAAATATATGCACCAACTGAAATGGAATTTGCTCAAGAAGTCATTGAAGAATGTGCTGCGTTTCCTTATGGAGATCATGATGACTTAGTCGATTCTATGACTCAAGCAGTTATGAGATTTAGACAAGGTGGATTAATTGAACACCCTGAAGATTATGAAGATGAGCCTTTACAACAGACTCCAAAAGTGTATTATTAGACATTATGGCAAAAGAAGACGATCAAAAATTACAGGACATGCTTAGAGCTATTGAAGCGGGAGAGCTTCCAGAGGACTTAAATGACCCTGAAGATTATGATGATATGGGTGGTATTAAATCTCTAGACAGAGGTGCACCATCAATTAAAATGGCATCAGAGCCAGAAGACGAATTTGAATTAGAATTACAAAGTGTAATCAACGAATATAATGATTTAAAAGGAAAAGGTGATCCAGCTGTTAGAGATCTTTCTGTAGAAGAATATATTAATATGTATTTATCTAAAAAGAAAATGATGAAGGATAGAGCCATGGCTGCATATGGTGGTAGAATGAATTATGGAGATGGAAACAATTTAGAAGATTTACCAGAAGGTTTAAAAAAAGATACTACAACTTATCCACTAGGACAAGGACCTCAATTTGATATTGAAAAAATCAAAAAACTAATTGAGAAAAGAAAAAAAGAAAAACAAAAATTAGCTATGGGCGGTATCGCAGGAGTCCTGTAGTGCCCGACAAAGCTCCACCTAAAAAACCTAAAAAATTCATGCCGATGTTAGACATGCTTAACACGGAAGCAGCAGTTAATACTTTATCTCCAAAAACTTATGCTGACTATGTTGGAATCTTTTCAAGAAAAGCATTTGAGAATGGAGAAATAGATGTAGATGAATATCTAAAAATTGTTAAACCATTATTTGGTGAGACAGGTGAAATGGTAACAGAAAAAATAGACAACTATAGAACTAAGTTTTTAGATGGTGGAGATACTGCATATAATAAAATGGTTACAGAAGCTTATATTAAAGCCGGAGGCCTTGAAGCAACTGGCATGGATATAGATAAATTTGCAGAAATGTATTTTAAAAAATTCGCTGATGGTGGCCGAGCACAATTTAAAAATGGAACACATGCAGATGATGATGGAACTTTACCAATAAAACAAAAAACAAAAACAGAACCTATTAAAGGTGGTAAGACTCCACAAATTCCAACAGAAGAATTTGAAAAATATCAAAAATACAAAAAAAATATATTGGTTAAAGCTGCTAATGGTGGCAGAATACAATTTAATTCAGGCTCCCAGGATCCTGATACAGGATTAAGTAAAAGGGTAATAGAACTTATGGATGATGGTTATGAATTTGGTCAAGCAGTAAAACAAGCTATGGAGGAAACAAGAGAAAATAACGGTGATGGCACAATGCCTAAATCTGAAAAATGGATGAGAGAATACTTCTTCGATGGTAAAGGTGGATATGACGAAAGAATGTCATATAAAGAATTTGCCTTAGGGCCAGGACAAGAATTATACAAAAAATTTGGTAATGACTAAAAGACTTACTAGAACAATTCCTCCGGAATCAGGGCCCATGCCTCAGGGGTTGAATATTAATTATAATGGTGTTAAACAGATAAAACTTACGGAGAAAAAATATAATGGCAGATATAGACAAATCACTTCCAAACGAAGTTCGACAAACAGTTAGTATTCCTGGTGAGGAAGAGATTCAAGAAGAAATTGTAGAACAAGTTCAAGAAGTTCAAGACTCACCTGATGAGGTTGAAGTTTCAGAAAACGAAGATGGATCAGTAGATATAAATCTTGATCCTGCTGCAGCATCACCAGAAGGTGGTGATGAACATTATGCAAACTTATCAGAATTTTTACCAGACGATGTACTTGGAAGATTAGCTTCAGATTTATCTAGTAAGTATCAAGATTATACTTCTTCAAGAAAAGATTGGGCACAAACTTATACTCAAGGTTTAGACCTTTTAGGTTTTAAATATAATAATAGAACTGAACCTTTTTCAGGAGCAAGTGGTGCAACACACCCTGTTCTTGCAGAAGCAGTTACACAATTTCAAGCATTAGCTTATAAAGAATTATTACCGGCAGATGGACCCGTTAGAACACAAACGATAGGTGTATCATCTCCAGAAAAAACTCAGCAAGCAACTAGAGTAAAAGATTTCATGAACTACGAGTTAATGGAAAAAATGAAAGAGTACGAACCAGACTTTGATCAGTTATTATTTAACTTACCATTAGCAGGTTCTGCTTTTAAGAAAATATACTACGATGATGTGGAGCAAAGAGCTGTAAGTAAATTTGTTCCTGCAGATGATTTGATTGTACCCTACAGCGCTACCTCATTAGACGATGCAGAGGCAATCATCCATCGTGTAAAAATTTCTGAAAACGATTTAAGAAAACAACAGGTTGGTGGATTTTATAGAGATATAGAAATTGGAAAACCTGGAGATAAAGAAACTGAAGTTGAGAAAAAAGAAAGAGAACTTGAAGGAGTATCAAGAACTGCAAATGAAGATATTTATACATTATTAGAATGTCATGTGGATTTAGATCTAGAAGGTTTCGAAGATGCAGATCCAGAGACTGGTGAGCCCTCAGGAATTAAAGTTCCATACATTGTAACAATTGAAGAAAATTCACGTGAAGTTTTATCTATTAGAAGAAACTATGAAATAGGCGATGCATTAAAAAATAAAATTAATTATTTTGTACACTTTAAATTTTTACCAGGTTTAGGTTTTTATGGTTTTGGTTTAATTCATATGATTGGTGGATTATCAAGAACAGCAACTTCTGCATTAAGACAATTACTAGATGCAGGAACTTTATCTAACTTACCTGCAGGATTTAAAATGCGTGGTATTAGAATTAGAGATGATGCACAATCAATTCAACCAGGTGAGTTTAGAGATGTAGATGCACCCGGTGGAAATTTAAGAGATTCATTTATGATGTTACCATTTAAAGAACCATCAGCTACATTATTAAACTTAATGGGTATTGTAGTTAACGCTGGTCAAAGATTTGCATCTATCGCAGATTTACAAGTTGGTGATGGCAATCAACAAGCAGCAGTTGGAACTACAGTAGCTCTTCTTGAAAGAGGAAGTAGAACTATGTCTGCAATTCATAAAAGAATTTACTCTGCTCTAAAAAACGAATTTAAATTATTAGCAAGAGTATTCAAGTTATATCTACCACCGGAATATCCGTATGATGTAGTTGGGGGTCAAAGAGTTATTAAACAAACTGACTTTGATGATAGAGTAGATATATTGCCAGTTGCTGACCCTAACATTTTTTCACAGACTCAGCGTATTTCACTAGCGCAAACTGAGCTCCAACTGGCACAATCTAATCCACAAATGCATAATCTATATCAAGCGTATAGAAATATGTATGAAGCACTTGGTGTACCAAATATTGATTCAGTTTTAATTAAGCCAATGCAACCTATGCCAAAAGATCCTGCATTAGAACACATTGATGCATTAGCAGGAAAACAATTCCAAGCTTTTCCTGGTCAAGATCATAGAGCACACATAACAGCTCATTTAAATTTTATGGCAACTAACATTGCTAGAAACAATCCAATGATTATGGCAAGTTTAGAGAAAAATATTTTTGAACATATTAGTTTAATGTCTCAAGAACAAATTGAATTAGAGTTCAGAGATGAATTAGTTCAACTACAACAGATGCAACAAATGGCTCAACAGAACCCACAGATAGGTCAACAAGCTATGATGATGCAACAAAAAATCGAAGCAAGAAAAGCTCAACTGATTGCAGAGATGATGGAAGAATTTATGAAGGAAGAAAAAGAAATTACTTCACAATTTGATAATGATCCTATTGCAAAATTAAGATCAAGAGAATTAGACCTTAGAGCAATGGAAAATCAACGTAGAAAAGAGCAAGATCAAGAGAGAATTAATCTTGATAAGATGAGAGCTATGATGAATCAACAAAATCAAGAAGAAAAACTTGAACAAAACGAAGAATTAGCAAATTTAAGAGCTGATACTTCAATTGAAAAAACAATTTTAAGTAAAACTCTTCCAAGTACTGACTCAATGATGAAAAATCAGGGTAGTATGATGCCTAAAGTGTCAATTATAAGAAGTGGCGACGAATAAGAATGACAAAATACTAAAAAAAGGTTACTATAAATTAACTAAGGAGAAAAATTATGGAAAAATTAGATAAAATTGTTCAGATCAAGTCAGAAGACAAGATGAATCTTGAAATTGACCCTAGATCAAAGACAACAGCTGACGGTGCTTTCAACTATGTTCCAAAAGGTGAAGAAGTTGAAGTAAGAGGCACTAAAAGAATGCTGAAAGAGAAGTCTAAAAAAGCTAGATGGATCTAACATGTGGTTTTCGGCACTTAAATTAGCCGTTTCTGCTGGAAGTAAGATTTACGCTAATAAACAAAAAGCAAAAATAGCAATGTCTGATGCACAACTGCTACATGCAGAGCGTCAAGCTCGTGGTGAGGAAGCTTACCAGGGAAAATTGTTAGAAGCTAGACAATCAGATTATAAGGACGAGGCGGTTCTTGTAATATTGACACTGCCCATTCTGGTTTTGGCGTATGGAGTCTTTTCTGACGACGCACAGGCGATGGACAAGATCAAAGTCTTCTTCGAGCATTTCCAGTCGCTCCCTTCATGGTTCACAAATCTCTGGATCCTTGTAGTGGCGAGTATTTATGGTATAAAGGGAACACAAATATTTAGAGGAGGAAAAAAATAATGAGAAACTATTATAATAAAGGTGGCCCAACTTTAACTAAGGCACAACAAACTTTACCACCAGAATTAAAAAAGAAAATTTTAATGTCTAAAGGTAAAAAAAAATCTAAATCAATGATGAAAAAAGCAACAGGTATTGCGTAATGGCTAAACTTTGTGCAAAAGGAAAAGCGGCAGCTAAAAGAAAATTTAAAGTATATCCGTCTGCATATGCTAACATGTATGCTTCTGGAGTTTGCTCCGGTAAAATTACACCAGGTGGTAAAAAAGGAAGTAGAAAAAAAGCTGCAGGTGGTGGTTTGATGGCAGGTATGGCTAGAAAACGAAGAGTAAGTTGTGCGTAGTTATTATTCAGAAGGTGGTTTAAGAAAATGGGTATCAGAGAAATGGGTAGACATTGGAGCACCGAAGAAAGACGGCAAGTATCAACCATGCGGGAGAAGCAAGGGGAGCAAAAGGAAATATCCAAAATGCGTACCACTTGCAAAAGCCACACGGATGACAAAAGGGCAAAAGGCCAGTGCTGTCAAACGAAAAAGAGCTGCAGGTAATCCTGGAGGAAAACCAACTAACGTAAAAACATTTGCAAAAAAATAATGAATTTAGAAAAAGATTTACAAAGATTAAAAAAAGAAAAAGCATTAAAAGAATCTGCTATTGCGCAACTTAGAAAAAGAAGTAAAGACTCTTTAGCTAGACCTAGAGCAGAAAAAAATATATTAAGTGATAACCCAGAAATGCAAAAAATCTAATGACTATTAGAAAAACAACAAAAGGACCAGGAGCTAATTACAGACCAACTAAATCAGGTGCTGGTATGACTGCTAAAGGTGTAAGAGCTTATAGAGCAGCAAATCCTGGATCAAAATTAAAAACTGCAGTAACAGGGAAAGTCAAGAAAGGTTCAGCGGCAGCTAAACGTAGAAAGTCATATTGTGCAAGGTCACTTGGACAACTTAAACGATCTTCTGCTAAAACTCAAAATGATCCTAATTCTAGAATCAGGCAAGCAAGAAGACGTTGGAAGTGTTAGATAGATTTATATACAAATTCCTTGGTTTAGTAGATAATGTGTTTTCTAAATTAGAAACATTAACTATAAAAATCACAGAATGGTTTTGGCATAAAAGAGTTAACTTATTACATAAAAGGAGAAAGCACGATGCAAAACGAAGAGCTAGTAATATTAAATAAACTACAAAAATTCTTAAAAGAGTCTTATGTAAATATTGGTGATAACATGATTGGTGGTGGTATTGACAATATGGAAAAATACAAGTATATGATGGGACAGGCACATGCCTATTTAAGAATATCACAGGAGATATCATCCCTGCTAAACCCTAAGAAGGAGAAAAAAAATGATGCTGAAAGACCAGAAAACGTCGTCGACTTCGGAAGTCCCAAAAACTAAATCCGCTTTATTAGATAAATACGATGATGAACATAAAAAAGAAGTAGATGGTTACGAACGTCTAAAGAAAAAAGAATCAAGTAAATTACCGGCACCAACTGGATGGAGACTATTAGTTTTACCATTTAAAATGCCTGAAAAAACTAAAGGTGGTTTAATACTAGGACAAGATACACTTGAGAGACAACAAGTAGGATCTACTTGTGGTTTGGTTCTTGAAATGGGACCACATTGTTATGATAAAGAAAAATTTCCTGAAGGAGGCTGGTGTAAAAAAGGTGACTGGGTAATTTTTGCAAGATATGCTGGCTCAAGAATACAGATAGACGGTGGGGAAGTAAGATTGCTAAATGATGATGAAGTTTTAGCAACCATCGATAAACCGGAAGATATACTTCATCAATATTAATCATAGTAACACTAGGAGGAAACTATGCCAGACTTGGAAAATAACAAAGTCGATATCGATACATCAGGGCCAGCAATGGACGTCGATATAGCTGAAGAAAAAGATTCGGCTGAAATTGAACAACCTGAAGTAAAAGAAGAGCCAACAGTAAGAGCTGTTGAAGAAGAAACAACTTCTGAAGTAGAAACTAAAACTGAAGAAAATGTTTCTGAAGAACCAAAAAAAGATGAGCTTCAAGATTATTCAGAAAGCGTTCAAAAAAGAATAGCTAAACTGACTAAAAAATGGAGAGAAGCAGAACGTCAAAAAGATGAGGCTTTAGTTTTTGCTAAATCAGTTTTAACTGAAAAAGAAAAAGCAGAACAAAAGATATCTAAGATGGAACCTAGTTTATTAAAAACTACGGAAGATTCTATTACATCTGGACTAGAGTCTGCAAAAGCAAAACTAGCTGCAGCAAGAGAAGCTGGAGATATTAATGCTGAAGTAGAGGCTCAATCTTTAATTTCTGAATATGCATATAAACAAGCTAGATTCACTGAAGCAAAAGCTGAACAAGAGTTGTATGCAAAGAAAAAAGAAACAGAAGTTGAACAACCTCAAGTTAATTTACAACAAAGACAACAAGCGGCGACAGGTACACCTGATCCAAAAGCTGAACAATGGGCTCAAAAAAACTCATGGTTTGGTCAAGATTCAGCTATGACTTATACTGCGTTTGATCTTCATAAGAAATTAACTGAACAAGAGGGTTTTGATCCATCTAGCGAAGAGTATTATTCTGAAATAGATAAAAGAATAAGACTTGAATTTCCTCAGAAATTCGCTAAAATAGAACCTACGGAAACGGCTAAACCTGTACAGACAGTTGCATCTGCAAAAAGAAGTACAAAAACTGGTCGCAAAACTGTGAGGCTCACACCATCACAGGTAGCAATTGCTAAAAAATTAGGTGTGCCACTCGAAGAGTATGCGAAACAATTAAATATCACGAAGGAGGTATAAGCATATGGAAGATAATAACGATAAAAGAACCTCGCGTGCGAGTCAAACTAGAGAAAAAACAGCTCATAAAAAAGTTTGGTCTCCACCATCAAGTTTAGATGCACCCCCTGCGCCGACAGGATTTGTACACAGATGGATAAGAGTTGAATCTATGGGATTCCAAGACACTAAGAATGTTGCAGGAAGAATTAGATCAGGATACGAATTAGTTAGATCTGATGAATATCCAGACTCAGACTATCCTCAAGTCGAAGACGGTAAATATAAGGGAGTGATCGGAGTTGGTGGCCTTGTGCTGGCAAGGGTACCGGAAGAGATCGCAAAACAACGTTCTGACTACTATAAAAAGCAAGCTCAGGAAAACGTTGAGGCAGTAGATAACGATCTTATGAAGGAGCAGCACCCAAGTATGCCAATCAATATTGATAGGCAAACTCGTGTAACTTTTGGTGGTACAAAGAAAAGTTAATTTTTTAACTATTCCTACCCAACAAAAATACACTTAAACTAACTATGTCTAAGGAGGACAACTACTATGGCAAATAAAGACGCTGCGTTCGGTTTAAAACCGATCGGAAAAGTTGGACAGAATAGAGACAACCAAGGTTTAAGTGAATATAGTATTGCTGCATCTGCAACAGCTATTTACCAAAATGATCCAGTTCAAGCTACGGCTGCTGGAACTATTGGTGTAGCTAATAACAGTACAGCTGTATTATTAGGTTCACTGAACGGTGTTTTCTATACTGATTCATCTACACAGAAACCAACATGGGCAAATCATTTAGCTGCATCAAATGCTGCTACTGATATTGTCGGTTTTGTTTCTGACGACCCTTATGAAAGGTTCGAGATACAATCAAATGGTACAAATGCTATTACTCAAGCATCTGTATTTTTTAACTACAATATAAGTTACACTGCAGGAAGTGCATCTAACTACCAATCTAAGGTAGAACTAGATGAATCTACTGGTGTAGCTTCAACTGCACAGTTGAGATTATTAGGTTTCTCAAAAGATCCTGACAACAATGACATTAGTTCTGCTAATGTAAATATGGTTGTTATGATTAATGAGCATTTCTTAAAATCTACAACTGGAATCTAATCGAATAGGAGATAAAATATGGCGATAAGCAGAGGACAACTAGTTAAAGAACTAGAGCCAGGTTTGAATGCACTATTCGGCTTGGAATATAAACGTTATGAGAATCAGCATGCTGAGATCTACACAACTGAATCTTCAGACAGAGCGTTTGAAGAAGAAGTAATGTTATCAGGTTTTGCTCAAGCACAGACTAAGTCTGAGGGTGCGGGTGTAACTTTTGACAATGCTCAAGAGACATACACTGCTAGATACACTCACGAGACTGTAGCTTTAGCGTTTTCAATCACTGAAGAAGCGATTGAAGATAACTTGTATGACAGACTTGCTAGTAGATACACAAAAGCACTTGCTAGATCTATGGCGAACACAAAACAAGTTAAAGCAGTAGCTCCATTAATTAATGGTCTACCTACTAACGATGCTTTCGATTCAGGTGATGGTGTTTCATTATTTAACACAGCTCACCCAACAATCGCAGGTACTGTTAAGAACACTTTAACTACTCAAGCTGACCTTAACGAAACTTCATTGGAGCAGTCTTTAATTGACATCGCTGCAATGACTGACGAAAGAGGTCTAAAAATTGCTGCTAGAGGAGTGAAAATGATCGTTCCTTCTGAGCTTCAATTTACAGCTGAGAGATTAATGAAATCTCAAGGTAGAGTAGGTACTGCTGATAATGACATTAACGCAATTGCGTCTATGGGAATGGTTCCTCAAGGTTACAGAGTGAACAATTTCTTAACTGATCCAGATGCGTTTTACATTATCACTGACGTGCCAAATGGTATGAAGTACTTTGACAGAGCAGCTATTAAAACTGCAATGGAAGGTGACTTTGATACTGGTAACGTAAGATACAAAGCTAGAGAAAGATACTCTTTCGGAGTTTCTGACTTTAGAGGTATCTTCGGCGTTGAAGGTGCATAATACTTAATAAATTTGAGGCGGGACACAATCCCGCCTCATTTAAAATATAGAAAGAAAAAATGACTCAATACAAATACTTAATAAAAATATTTACAAAACATCTTCAAACTAAATTTGAAATCGAAAGTGAAAAAGAGATAAATAATGCGGATGAGCTAAATAAACCCATTATTGACTTTTTAGGAAAATCTGATATAAAATGGGAAAAAAATGATCTTCAGTTTACAAGCACTGGAAATGATTTTTACATAACCTATGAGGAGGTTACAAATGGCTCAGGACAACATGGTATTGTTCGCAAAGAAACTGAAACTCGAGTCTAGATGGAACGAGTTGTTTCTTGAAAACAAAGGACAAATAACACCAGAAATGTCTGTTCTAGGTGATGAGATCAAAAGAGTAATTAGATCAATCATCAGAGAACAAGAAGCACAGGTTCATAATAATCCTAGAGATGGTGAAGTTCACCTTTTCGCTGGTTAATTAGAACTTAGACATTATTGAAAACGTCAATCATTCCTAGGGATCTCTTGCACTCTATACAAATCTAGTATATAAATTAATCACTATACATAAATTAATTCTGCATAGACGAGTATAGTCGACGGCCTAGAGACTATGTAGAAATAACTAGGAGGATACTATGGCAAATACTACATTTAGTGGACCAGTATTATCAGACAATGGTTTTATTGTTCCTACTTTCACATTAGCAACTTTACCTACAGCAACAGCAGGTTTATTAATCTATGTTTCTGACGCAACAGGTGCATCTTTAACAGGATCTCTTTGCTTTGGTAATGGCACTAATTTTGTAGATGTTACTACAGGTGCTGCAGTAGCATAATTAATTATAGAGCTCCTTCGGGAGCTCTTAAATTTAGGAGAAAATAAAATATGAAATCAGATGTAAAAGCGGTAAGAGTTTCTGGCACAGGTGCTGTCTTCGCTGGAAGAACAAGATTAAGAGGACTTATTCTTGCTTCAGATGGTGGCGGTGCAGGTTCAATAATCTTACAAGACAATACTGATAGTACAACTTTATTCCAAGGGGACTGTCCAACAGGAGATGTCTTTGCATTTAATATTCCAGAAGATGGAATTTTATTTGCCGGAGGAATGAAAGTTTCTACTATTACAAATATTGAAGGCGCAACATTACTTATAGATAAGTAGGAGGCTGAATGGCAACTTCCGGAACTACAACCTTTGAATCAGGTTTTTATATTGATGATGTAATTACTGAAGCCTATGAAAGAATAGGTAGATTTGATTATTCTGGTAACGATATAAAAACAGCTAGACGTTCTTTAAACATAATGTTTCAAGAATGGGGCAATAGAGGTTTGCATTTTTGGGAAGTAAAAAATAATTCAATTACATTAGTTGATGGTCAATCAGAATATACAATGTATAGATCAACTGCTGATGGTACATCAGATGCAACAGCTGTTTATGGTGTAGATGATATTTTAGAAGCTGTTTATAGAAATTCTTCAGGTGTTGATTTTTCTTTAACAAAAATTAATAGATCAAATTATCAAGGTCTATCTTCTAAAACACAAGAAGGAACTCCAACACAATATTTTGTACAAAGATTTATTGATAAAGTTACTATCACTTTATATTTAACTCCCGGAAGCACTGAAGCCGGAAACCTGCTTAACTATTATTATGTTAGCCGGATTCAGGATGCAGGGGCCTATACAAACAACGCAGATGTACCTTATAGATTTGTACCTTGCATGGTATCAGGACTTGCATATTATTTATCACAAAAATATAAACCAGAATTAGTTCAACAAATGAAATTACTTTACGAAGATGAATTAAAAAGAGCTTTAGAAGAAGATGGTTCTTCTTCTAGTACATTTATAACCCCTAAAACTTATTATCCAAATGTCTAGATCAAACGGAAAGTATGCACAATTTATTTCAGACAGATCAGGTATGGCTTTTCCATATAAAGAAATGGTTGTTGAATGGAATGGATCACGTGTACACACATCTGAATTTGAACCAAAGCAACCACAATTAGAACCTAAACCAACTGTTGCTGATCCACAAGGTTTACAATTTGCAAGACCTGCAAGAGTTGAACCTGAAACAGAAAGTTTATTACCAGGTAATCCATTTAGTTTTACTTCAGGCTCAAGTATTGTAACTGTTACAGAACCTGGTCATGGAAGATCTACCGGTAACACTGTTGTATTTAGAAATGTAGATGGAAGTCCAGGTGGATTAGCTTATACAGTGTTTGAAAATGCTTCAGGATTTAGTATAACAGTTATAGATACAAATAGTTATAGTTTTGATTGCGGAAGTAATGCAACATTAACAGGAAACTCAGGAGGAATGACTGTGACCGCAGGTCCAGTTACATTAACACCATAATGACATACGCAGAATTAGTACAAAAAATTAGAGATTACACAGAAGTAGATTCAAATGTTTTAACATCTACTATTGTTGATGGAATTATTAGCGATGCAGAATTTAGAATATTTAGAGATGTAGATTCTGATAATAACAGAAGATATGCAACAGCAAATTTAATTACATCACAGAGATTTATTAATACACCTTCAGGATTATTAATTGTTAGATCAGCTCAAATAGTAGACTCTGATGGAAGTGCTCAACCCGATAATAGAGAATTTTTAGAATATAGAGATACTAGTTTTATGTCAGAATTTAGTCCAACAGGAGCTGTAGGAGTTCCAAAATATTATAGCATGTGGGACAAAGATACTATTGTAATAGCCCCTACACCAGATGCTACTTATGAAATTCAGTTAAACTATATCTTGAAGGATCCTGGTTTATCTGCTACAAATACGACTACATATATTAGTACAAATTTTCCCAATGGACTTTTATATGCATGCTTAGTTGAAGCATTTTCTTTTTTAAAGGGGCCAAATGATCTCTTGCAATTATACGAAGGAAAGTATAAACAAGTAGTTGAAGGCTTCTCAATTGAACAAATGGGAAGAAGAAGACGAGATGAATATCAATCAGGTGTTCCTCGAGTCGGAGGCAAATAAGGAGATAAATTATGGCTATAACACAAGCGATTGCAAATGCGTTTAAAGAACAATTACTAGAAGGAGATCAAAACTTTTCAAGTTCTGGTGGTGATGTTTTTAAACTAGCTCTTTATACTTCTTCAGCAACTCTAAACTCAACTACAACTGCTTACAGTGCAACTAATGAAGTTGCAAACTCAGGACAGTATACAGCAGGTGGGAGTAATTTAACGGGTCAAAGTACAAACATCGGAACCGGAACAGGTAAAGGTGTTGCATTCGTTGACTTCGCAGATTTATCTTTCACAGGTGTAACGTTGACGGCTAGAGGTGCATTAATTTATAACACATCTTCTGCAGTTACTAATGCAGCAGTTGCAGTTTTAGATTTTGGAGCGGATAAAACAGCTACATCAGGAACTTTTACAGTACAGTTTCCAGCAGCAACTACTTCAGCAGCTATATTAAGAATCTCTGGATAATAGGAGTTTTAAATGGCATTAGTCGTTAATGATAGAGTTAAAGAAACCTCTACCACTACCGGTACGGGTACTTTTACTCTTAATGGAGCAGTAACAGGTTTTGAAACGTTTTCTAGTGCAATTGGAAATACGAACACAACGTATTATGCAATTGTAAACACTGTTAATTCTGAATTTGAAGTTGGATTAGGTACAGTAGGAGCTGGCACTTTAGCTAGAACTACTATTATCTCATCATCAAATTCTGATAGTGCAGTAGATTTTGCAGCGGGTACAAAAAATGTATTTGTAACTTTGCCTGCATCAAAATCAGTTATACTAGATTCAAGTGGAAACATTGTTGCAAACAATGGATCAGCATTAACAAATCTTGATGCATCAAACGTTGCTTCAGGAACTTTATCATCAGATAGATTACCTACAGTCCCAACAACAAAAGGTGGTACTGGTTTAACTGCAATTGGAACTGCGAATCAAGTTATTGCAGTAAATTCTGGCGCAACAGCACTAGAATATCAAACAGTAGATTTAGCAAACTTAAATGCAGATAATTTAACTTCAGGTACAGTACCTGATGCAAGATTCCCGGCAACTTTACCTGCACTTAACGGAAGTGCATTAACAAATTTAGATGCAGCTAATTTAGCAACTAATCTAGTTCCAACTGCAAGACTAGGAACAGGAACAGCTTCATCTACAACTTTTTTAGCAGGAGACCAAACTTACAAAACTATTACTGCAGATATTACAGCAGTAACGGCAGGTGATGGTTTAACAGGTGGTGGATCTTCTGGAGATGTTACATTAAACGTTGGAGCAGGAAACTTAATTGATGTTCAAGCAGATCAAATAGATGTTGATCTTTCAGAATTAACTACATCTACATCAGATGCAGATGGTGATTTCTTCGCTGTAGTTGATGCAGCAAACGCACAGAAAAAACTTACAAAAGGAAATATAGCTATATCTGGTTTTAATAATGATAGTGGATTTATTGATGGGTCTTCTTTAAATGCTTCTAATTTGGATTCTGGTACAGTTCCAAATGCCCGATTAAGTTCTATTCCAAATTCAGCATTAGCAAATAGTGCAATTACAATTAATGGGTCATCTACATCGCTAGGTGGTTCTATTAACGTTGGTGACATTACAGGAGTTACAGCAGGTACATTATTAGATGGTGGTGGGACTTCAGGCACCGTTACATTAAATGTAGACTTATCAGAATTATCTACTTCTACTTCAAATACAGACGGAGATTTCTTTGTTGTAGTTGATTCATCAAATGCTCAAAGAAAATTAACTAAAGCAAATATTAATAACTCAGGATTTAATAACGATGCTGGTTACACAACAAATGTTGGTGACATCACAGGAGTTACAGCAGGTACAAATTTAACAGGTGGTGGAACTTCTGGAACAGTTACAATTAATATGGACACAGGTGGTGTTGGTGCTGGTACTTATGGAAGCACATCTGATGGAACTAAAATTGATACAATTACTGTAGATGCTTATGGTAGAGTCACTGCAGTTGCAACTGGAACAACAGGTGACATTTTAGGTGTTGATGCAGGTACATTGTTAGATGGTGGCGGAAGTTCCGGAACTGTAACTTTAAACGTAGACTTATCAGAATTATCTACTTCAACTACAAATGGTGATGGAGATTTCTTTGTTGTAGTTGATAGTGCTAACGCACAGAAAAAATTAACTAAAGGTAATATTAACATTTCAGGATTTAATAACGATGCAGGTTACACAACAAACACTGGAGATATTACAGGTGTAACTGCTGGTAGTGGTTTAACAGGTGGTGGTTCATCTGGTTCTGTTACACTTAATGTTGGTGCAGGTACAGGTATCGATGTAGCAGCAGACACAGTTGCTGTTGATGTATCTGACTTTATGTCAAATGGATCTAACAACAGAGTTTTAACTGCAACTGGTACAGATGCCATGAATGCAGAGGCTAATTTAACATTTGATGGAACAAAATTAGGAATTGGTATTGCAAGTCCTAACAAAGATATCAATCTAGAATATTCTGATTCAGATACTAACGTCAACACTGGAAATGGTATATCAGGAGGTGCTGCTGGAAAAGGTTTCCTAATTGAAAACATTAATACAACTACTAATATTTACACTAATTTAGATTTTAGATCAGCGACTGCTGATGGTAGAATTGCATTTCAATACACAGGTACAAGTAATCACGGAGATTTTCATTTTATAACTGATAATGGAAGTCCTACAACAAGATTATTTATTGAAAATGCAGGTAACGTGGGCATCGGGAACACAAACCCTGGGGAAAAGCTTGAGGTTACTGGAAATATTGCTTCAAATCATGTTTTACCTAATGCTTCTGATACCTACGACTTAGGTGCATCAGGAAATGTTTGGAGAAACTTATACACTGGAGACTTACATTTATCTAACGAAGGAAAGTCTGAAGGTAACGCAGTTGATGGTACAAAAGGTAATTGGACTATTCAAGAGGGTGAAAATGATTTATATATCTTAAATAATAAATCAGGAAAGAAATACAAATTTAAATTAGAGGAAATGTAATGAAAATTATTTTTGATAAAAAAGAATACGACACTGAAGAATTATCAGACGAAGGTAAAGTTTATGGTAACAAGTTACATGAAATTGTAGTTAAGAAACAACAATTAAATATTCAATATACAGATTTAGAAGTTTTACAAAAACATTATTCTGAATTACTTAGAAAAGAATTACCTAAAAAAGAAAAGAAAAAAACAAAAACAGGAGCCTAGTTTATGGCTCTAGGAGTTACTGCATATTCAGAAGCTGCTTTCAGCACGGAAGATTCAGATGTAATTATATATGCATCTGGTATAGAAATGACTATGCAGGAAAATACTCCTGCTATTACAGCTGATGCAGACGTACCTATTACAGGTCAAGAATTAACTTCTACAGAAGGAACTGTTACAACTGTCTCTGGTGCTTTTGTTCCTGTTACCGGAGAAACTTTATCTGGATCTTTAGGAGATGTTACAGAATCTTCAGCAGATTCAGATGTTCCTGTAACTGGTTTTGAATTAACTACGAATGTAAATAATCCTACACATGATACATTAACCGCTTTTGGTGAAGCACCTTTTGCTACACTAAGTCCAGCTACTTTTAATATTCCTGTTCAAGTAGAAGCTACTGTTGGTGGTATTGCTGTAGGAACTGAACTACCTATGTTATTAGGTAATGTTGCAGGTATAGGTACAAGTGAAGTTTTACTTTCTGGTCAAGAATTAACTATGCAGGAAAACAGTGCAACTGTTACTGCAGATGCAAATATTTCTATAACAGGTCAAGCAATGACTATTGCAGATGGTACAGTTGTTTTAGACGCAAATACATTTGCTACAGTTAGTGGTGAAGCAATGACTGCAGAAGAAGGAATAGTGGATCCTTCTCCAGATGCTACAGTGACTGGTATTGGAATGTCTGCAGCGTTAGGTATTGGAACAGTTACTGCAGGTGCTGATATAGATGTAACAGGTGAATTATTAACGGCAGGAATAGGAAGTTTAACTGTAACAGCAGATGCCAATACGGATGTAACAGGAGAATTATTATCGATAGCTCAAGGAAGTGTTATTGCTTTTGCTGATGTCGATGTTGCGGTCACTGGTCAAGAAATGACTGTGCAAGAAAATGCTCCAACTGTTACTGCAGATGCAAACGTTTCTGTAACTGGATTTGGTTTCACAGCAAATCTTGGAACAGCTGTATTAGATGCAGTTAGCTTTATTGATGTAACTGGTCAAGCAATGACTATGCAAGAAGGTCAGGCAGATGCAACAGATTCTGTTGCTAGACCAACCGGTATAGCCATGACAATTGCTTTAGGAGATGAAAAAACCATAGTCTGGACCAAAGTAGATACCGGATCTACATCAACATGGACAGAGGTAAATCAAGGCTCTTCTGGTACTTGGACAGAAGTTGACACTGCTGCATAAATGAAATATTATAATATAATTTAAGGAATCTAAAATATGGCTAATTCAGATAGTTTAAAACTAACAGTTCAGGCAACTGGAGCAAATTCAGGAACTTGGGGACAAATTACAAATACTAACCTACTTATTCTTGAACAAGCAATTGGTGGTTATGATGCAATTGGAGTTACTTCAGGTGCAACTTTAACTTTTTCAAATGGTGTATTATCTAATGGTAAAAACCAAATTTTAAAATTAACGGGAACTATTACATCTAATGTAGATGTAGTTATTCCAGATTCAATTGAAAAAACTTATACTGTACAGAATTCTACTACAGGTGCTTTTACTGTAACATTCAAAACTACTTCTGGAACAGGAGTAACTTGGACAGCAACTGATAAGGGAACTAAAGTTCTTTATTCTGACGGAACAAATATCTTAGAAGGACTTAGTTCAACTGGAAATTTGACAGCTGCAGGAAATATTATACCTGGAACTACTGACGCTTATGACTTAGGTGCTTCTGGAAACGTGTGGAGAAACCTATATACAGGAGACTTACACCTTTCTAATTTAGCAAAAAATGAAGGAAATTCAATCGATGGAACTAAAGGAGATTGGACTTTACAAGAGGGAAAAGATGATATATTTATTGTAAATAATATATCTGGAGAAAAATTTAAAATTAATTTATCTAAGGTAAAAGGAGATTTATAATGGGAGTAATTTCATGTGGAACTACAATGATAAACAACGGGGCATTTCAAGGTCTTGCCGTATTAAGTTGGGATACAACCGTTAAAACATCAAATTTTACAGCGGTTGCTGGTAATGGATATTTTGTAAATACTACATCAGCAGGTATTACTGTAACGCTTCCATCTTCACCTTCAGCATCTGATCAAGTAGCAATTAAAGATTACGCTGCAACTACAGGTACAAATAAAATTACAATAGCTAGAAATGGTTCTAATATTAATGGTTCAGCAGCAAATGCTGACATTCTTACAAGTGGTGAGTCAGCAACTTTATTTTACGTAGACTCAACACAAGGTTGGTCAATAATTATGGATGGTAACAACGAAGCTGCTCAAGACCAAAAATTTATCACTGCAACTGGTGGAACCATAACAACTTGTGGAGATTATAAAATTCATACTTTTACAAGCCCTGGAACTTTTACAGTAACTTGTGCTGGAAGTACAACTGGATCAACAGATATTGATTATTTACTTGTAGCAGGTGGCGGTGGTGGAGCTGCAGGTTATGAAAGAGCAGCTGGTGCTGGCGGCGGTGGAGGTTTTAGAGAAAGCCCTGGAAAAAGTTCTGGCTACAATGGTTATGGTAATTTAGATAGCTTTACAGTAGCTGCTACAGGTTATCCTGTGACAGTTGGCGGTGGTGGTAGCGGAGGTACAAACCCAAATTCTGGAAACCCAAGTTGTAATGGATCTGCTTCTACTTTTCTTGGCTTTAGTGCAGCAGGTGGAGGCGGTTCACTTGCAGGCCCACCTCAACCTTCTAGTAATCCGGCCGGACAGAATGGAGGAAGTGGAGGAGGAGGTAGTGGTTCAGACACTGCTCCCGGTAGAGTTTTTGGTCAACCTTTCCCAGCTAAAAACACAGGCGGATTAGGAAATGTTCCTTCATTTGCTTTAGTTCAAGGTTTTCCAGGTGGAAACTCTCCAGGTGTAAACGCTCCTCATGCATTTGTACATAAAAACTCTGGTGGTGGTGGTGGAGCATCTCAGAGAGGATATGATGCGGGCGACGGCCAAGGAGGAAGTGGCGGTGGCGGCGGTAGAGGTGGAGATGGAAGAGCTTCAACTATTAGTGGAACAGGAACATATTATGGCGGTGGTGGTGGAGGTTTAGTTAATGCCTGCGGAGGCCTAGGAGGAGGTGGTAAATCACTTCCACTTTCACAAGCTGGTGGAAATAGTGGAACTGCTAATACAGGAGGTGGTGGATCTGCTGGATTAACTTCCGCTGGAAATGGTGGTTCAGGTGTAGTAGTGATAAGGTATAAATTTCAATAGAGGATAAATTATTATGGCACATTTTGCAAAAATAGGAACTAACGGAAAAGTTTTACAAGTATTAACTTTAGACGACAAAAATATGTTGGATGCCAATGGTGTTGAAGATGAAGCAGTAGGTCAACAATATTTAGAGCAACACAATAACTGGCCTGCAGAAATGTGGGTTCAAACATCCTATAATACTAGACTTGGAAAATATGTTGATGCCGAAGGTAATGAAGCAGCAGATCAATCAAAAGCATTTAGAGGTAATTACGCAGGTATTAGTATGACTTGGGACGAAGATAATCAAATTTTTGTGTATAAAAAACCTTATGCTTCTTGGATAAAAAATACTACAACTGGAGATTGGGATTCACCAATCGGTGCTGCTCCAGAGTTAACAGAAGAACAAAACGCACAAAAAGACGCGGGAACTCATATTTGGAAATATGAGTGGAATGAAGATAATCAATCTTGGGACTTGACAGATCGACTAGCATAAATTAAAAATGGTGGTGGTATGCAGAAGAAAGTATTAACAGAGCAGGCATTATATTATGGTAATGTTAATATGCCTAAAGATTGGCACATTGATTCAGATAAATTATCACAAGACATTTTACAATCATCTTTTACCAATAGACAATTTCCATTTTCAAAAAATTGGGATAGGTTAAACACATATATACGAGATTACATTAGGGTTGAACATGATATTAGTTTATTTAATAAAAATTCTTGGGGTGATATATACAAACCAAATCAAACATCAAAATTATTATTAGATGTAGATTTAGTTGATCTTATAAATTCACCTGACTTTACAATTCTTTATGGAGTTAAAGTTGATAAGTGTTGGGTAAAAATAAATTTTGATAACAATAGACGTAAAGGAAGATCTTGGGATATAGAACTTAAAAAAAACATGTTTATTATGTTTCCATCAACTAATACATATGTCATATCAAATAATCAGAAAGAAAGTTTGAATTTTATACAAACAATAACTTATGAATATATCTAATTATTATTGGCACTTTACATCTGCAATACCGCCAAAACTATGTGATGATATCATAGAATATGGTTTATCAAAAAAAGAAGTTATGGCTAGAACAGGTTTATATGGTGATAAAAAATTAAACAAACAAGAATTATTAGATTTAAAAAGAACAAGAAACTCTGATTTAGTATGGCTAGAAGAACCTTGGATATATAAAGAATTACAACCATATATTCATAAAGCAAATAAAAATGCTGGTTGGAATTTTCAATGGGATACTTCTGAAGCTATTCAATTTACAAAATATAAGTTAAATCAATACTACGATTGGCACTGTGATAGTTGGGATAAACCGGACAGAAATAATAAAATTAGAAAATTATCAATGACTTGTCAATTAACTGATGGATCTGAATACCAAGGTGGTGAATTAGAATTTGATTTTAGAAACTATAACCCTCACATGAGAGAAGAAGTAAAACATTTAAAACAAGCAAAAGAAATATTACCGAAGGGATCTATCATTGTATTTCCTTCATTTGTATGGCATAGAGTTAAACCAGTAACGAAAGGAGTAAGATATTCATTGGTAATGTGGAATAATGGATATTCTTATAAATAATATGTATATAAATAATTATTTTAACACAACTATTTGGACTGAATCAAAACCAGAGTTTTTAAAATCTTTAGATAAAGCTTCTAATAAATATATTAAACAGGCTAAAAATTTTCCTGAGGCAAAAAAATATATAAAAGAACACGGTGATTTTGGAAGATCCTATCATTCAACACCTTTAACTGCTGATAATGATTTTTTAGATTTTAGAAATTATATTGGTCTAAAATCTTGGGAGTATTTAGATCATCAAGGTTTTGATATGCAACAGTACACGACTCTGTTTAGTGAGATGTGGGTACAAGAGTTTGCAAAAAAAGGTGGTGGTCATCACTCTGCACACATACATTGGAACCAACACGTATCAGGTTTTTACTTTTTAAAGTGTAGTGATAAAACATCATATCCAATCTTTCACGAACCTAGAACAGGAGCACGTGCTACAAAATTAAAAATTAAACCTAATTTAAATAATATAACTGGTGGATCAGAATTGGTTCATATTAAACCAAAACCAGGGACACTTATAATATTTCCAGGGTTTTTAGAGCATGAATTTGCAGTTGATCATGGGACAGAACCATTTAGATTTATACATTGGAATGTACAAGCAGTGCCAAAAGAAATGGCTAAAGATGTTTAGTAAAGTTGTTTTAGAAAATAATTTTTTAAGTAAAGAAGAATGTAAAAATTTTATTAATTTTTATAAAAAAAATAAAACGGATAAATTTTTTAATACCCTTCCATTAGATCTAAAACCTAAAGACCATACATATTTAATAAAAAAATTAAATAAAGTTTCAAAAAAATTAAATAATTCTGTTGTTGATTATTTGCAAATAGTTAAATGGCCAGTTCCCAACATAGGGCAACAATTACATTTTGATACTGCTCGTTTACGTACTACTTTAAGTAGCATTATTTATTTAAATGATGGATTTGAAGGAGGACACACTTGTTTTGAAGATAAAACTTCTTTTGCTCCCGTGACCGGCAGAGCAATTTTTTTTGATGGTCAATATTTTAAACACGGTGTATCTTCAATTAAAAATAAAGATAGATATACAATAGCAACTTGGTTTTTACAAAATGTTTAATAAAATAATTAAAAGTAAAATAAATCAACCTTATATTTTTTGTACAGGAAAAATTAAAAATATTGACTCAAAATATTTTATTAAAAAAATAAATGAAGGATGTGATTTAAATGATAATTTATCTTATAAAACAAACGTAAAAGGAGAAATGACTAGTTTTAAATATTTTAATAATGACATAGAATTTTTAAAAATACTTTTTCCAATTTTTGATTTTATAGATGAAGACACTAGTATAAAAACATACCGTTTACAAGACTCTTGGGGTATAAAAAATAATATAGGATCTTATACAGCAATGCATCAACACCTTAGCGCTTATATTTCAGGAGCTATTTATCTAAATAACCACGATCAATTATTAGAATTTCCTGAAATAAATGAAAAAGTAAAACCTGAAATAGGTTCTTTTGTAATTTTTACTTCTTTTTTAGAACATGGTTGTAAAAGAAACTTAACAAATAAAACAAAATATGGAATAAGTTTTAATATTAAAAATGTTACATTTTAAAAAAAATAAATATACAGTTATCCGTCAAGCAATATCAAAAGACTTAGCAGCTTTTATTGCAAATTATTTTAGTATACAGAAACAAGTTTATGATACTTGTAGAAAGGCTGGATACTTTTCACCTTTTGAAAAAATAATAGGTGAATATGAAATAGGTCCTGATGCACAAATACCAAATACCTATAGTCAGTATTCTAATATTGCTATGGAAACATTAATGCTTAAATGCCAACCTAAAATGGAAGAAGTAACAGGTTTAAAATTATATCCTGCTTATACTTATGCAAGAATATATAAAAAGGGGGATGAGTTAAAAAGACACAAAGATAGATTTAGTTGTGAGATATCAACTACTATGAATCTTGGTGGTGATCCATGGCCAATATATTTGAATCCTAATCCTAAAGCTGGATACGTTTTTGGTCCTAAGAAAGGAGTTCATAAAACTCAAGATTATGCACCTACAAAAGATAAAGGTATTAAAGTAGATTTAAAACAAGGAGATATGTTAGTATATTCTGGTTGTGAATTAGAACATTGGAGAAATAAGTTTAAAGGTAAAGAATGTGTTCAAGTTTTTTTACATTATAACGATAAAAAAACTCCTGGATCCAAAGAAAATATGTTTGATAAAAGACCACATTTAGGTCTTCCATCTTGGTTTAAAAGGTAGTATATTATAATGGAGGCAGTGGACACCACCACATACCATCTACTGTCTCCTTTATAATATTTGGATAACTATGCTACAAAAGCTTAATTTTAAACCTGGTTTTAACAAAATGATTACTGACTCAGGAGGAGAATCTCAATGGGTAGATGGAGATTTTGTTAGATTTAGATACGGACTACCTGAAAAAATAGGTGGCTGGAGTCAATTAACTACGGGTAATAAAACATTACCAGGTGCAGCAAGAGCACAACATAGTTTTTCAAGTATTGATGGTGAAAGATATGTTGCCATTGGTACTTCCCAAGGTCTATATTTATATTACGAAGAACAATTTTTTGACATTACACCTTTAGATACAGCTATCACTGGAGCTGACTTTGATGCAACATCTGGATCTGCAACAGTTACTGTTAATAAAACAGCACATGGATTATTAGATGGCAGATTTATAACATTTACTGCAGTCACAGTTCCAACAGGATCCGGTTATTCAACAGCTGATTTTACAGATAATACTTTTGAAGTATTAAATGCTACTTCAAATACATTTCAAATAACTATGCCTTCTAATTCAGCGGGCACTACTTCAGGAACTGGATCAGCAACTATTAATCCATATGTACTTGTCGGACCTACGTTTGAAACTATCGGTTTTGGTTGGGGTACAGATACTTGGGGATCAGGCACCTGGGGAACAGCTTCTGCAATTGCAGATGTCACACTAGAACCTGGTCAATGGTCTTTAGATAATTTTGGTCAAATACTTGTTGCAACTATTAGAAATGGTAGAACATTTACTTGGAATGCAGGTGCAGCATCACCTAGAGAAACTAGAGCAACGATAATGACAGGAGCACCAACATCATCAAGATTAACACAAGTATCTGATAGAGATAGACATGTATTTCATTTCGGAACTGAAACAACTATTGGAACTGCTAGCTCACAAGATCCAATGTTTATCAGATTTTCTAATCAAGAAGATTTTAATACTTATCAACCAACCGCAACTAATACTGCGGGTACATTTAGGCTAGACAAAGGTAATCAAATAGTAGGAGCAGTGTCAGGTAAAGATTATACTTTAGTATTAACTGATACATCAGCGTATGTAATTCAATATGTTGGACCACCATTTACATTTAGTGTTAGACAAGTTGGTACTAACTGTGGATTGATTGGACAAAACGCACTTAGTTATTCTAATGGTATTGTGTTTTGGATGTCATCAGAAGGTGGATTTTTTATGTTTGATGGTACTGTAAAAGCCATTCCTTGTTTAGTTGAAGATTTTGTATTTACTACAACAGGTGACAACCTAGGTATTAATTTTGATTCAAGAAGAATAATTTATTGTGAACACAATAGTTTATACAATGAAATAAATTGGTTTTACCCAGCTTCTGGATCTACACAAAATAATAGATGTGTAACCTATAATTTTGGAGAAAACCTTTGGACTACGTCTTCATTAGCTAGATCAAGTTACGTTGATCAAGGTGTTTATGATTTACCTTATGCAACTGACTATGATTCAACCGCTGTACCTAATTTTGCAGTTCAGGGTATTACAAATACTTTTGGTGCATCAACTTACTATGCTCATGAAACCGGAACCGATCAAGTCAATAGCTCGGGTACAACATCAATTGATGCTTACATTCAATCAGGTGACTTTGATATATCTGCTAGACAAAGTGCTTTGGGTCAGACAACCGGTCTTGCCGATTTAAGAGGTGATGGTGAGTTTATTATGTCTATGAAACGATTTATACCAGACTTTAAAGTATTAACAGGTAATTCAAAAGTAACATTATTATTAAATAACTATCCAAGTGATACAGCATCGAGTTCACCTCTTGGACCCTTTACAATAACATCATCCACTGATAAAGTAGACACTAGAGCTAGAGGAAGATTACTTGCAATTAAAATAGAAAATGATGCTATAGGTGAGACTTGGCGTTATGGAACATTAAGAGTAGATATAAAACCAGATGGAAGAAGATAATGGCTAAAATAACTTCATACATACCAGAACCAAAACAAGAATATGATGTGGAGAATCAAAGACAAATTTTAGAATCTTTGTCTACCTTAAAAGACCAACTTAATTTTTCATTTCAAGATGATTTAAGAAAAGAATTAGAAAGATTTACTTGGTTTAATTCAAGGTTTGGTTGCTAATGAGTTGTAACAATGTAAATATTGAAGATTTTCAACTAGGTGTTTCTAGTGGAGATTTATCTCCTAGTTACAAACAAGTTTACAAGTTTGGTCAAAACGCAGATGTTGGAAATAGTATTGAAACAATTTGGCTTGAAGGAGGTCTGTATGTCTATCCTCCTAGTGCAACAAC
>WLWG01000880.1_pt1 | contig 29734 bp, 27 predicted proteins | sample 6712871 | NCBI WGS metagenome assembly WLWG01 (sample SAMN12718693, study PRJNA515312) | sponge metagenome | isolation source: marine sponge | host: Mycale hentscheli | place: New Zealand: South Island, Marlborough, Capsize Point | collected 2003-05-01
TAGAACTTCAAAAGTCTTACGGCTATAAGGTCGATAGAAAACTATATAAACACTTATTTAATAAAATGAATATAAACGCAACACAACAAACCTCAACTTTCCCTTGTCCAGTTAATAAATTAAAAGGACAATTACATGATAACATAGGTCTTACTTGGCAAACAGAATTTGGCCAGTTTGAAATAACCAAACGAAATATTCTGTGGATAATGGCTAACGTGAAAGAGTCAATGTATAATAACAATAGATGTTATATATATAATAAAGCTTTTTATGAGGCTTTCTTTAATCCTCATCATACGCCACAACCTGAATTAAAATACGATACTAGTGTAGATAAAGTACTAGATCGTTTTGAGCTTATAAGAGTATGGGCTAAAGACAGAGGCTTATATGACAAAGGCAATTCTCATACTCAGTATGTTAAACTACAAGAAGAAGCTGGTGAGCTTGCACAAGCAATACTAAAGCAAGACAAGCCTGAGATATTAGATGCTATTGGTGATATGGTTGTAGTACTTACAAACCTAGCACACTTAGAAGGATTTACTATTGAAGACTGTATTGATTCTGCTTACACTGAAATAGCTATGCGTAAAGGTAAAATGCTTAATGGAACATTTGTAAAAGAAACGTTATGAAGATAGATACTAAAGACGAAATAGTACTAGCAGTACTTAAGAAAATGGATAAACGTAGCATGATCGGGCAGAAAAAGTACGGAGCTACAATGATGCAAGAGATCGAAGGTCAAGAAAAAGATCTTAATCGTTTCTTGATTGATGTACAAGAAGAACTAATGGATGCATTGCTTTACATTGAAGCTGCTAAACGATGTTTAACTGATGAGATCGAAGAGGCAATGCTTAATCGTATCAACGTTATAGGTCAAAATGGTAACGATGGTTTACACTATCACGACATTGAAATAAATGAAGAGGAGACCTTATAAACGTAAACGCAAACGCGGGCCAGTACAGTCAAAGAAGGTGTCGTATGACGGTATCAACTTTGCTTCTGGCCTTGAGCGTTATATGTATATGGCATTAAAAAATGCAAAGATCAAGTCTAAGTATGAAGGTGAAACCTTTGTTTTATTAGCTGGCTTTCATTTTGATAATGAAGTATACGAAAGATGTGCTAACGGCAAAGGTGATTACAAAAACAGAGGCTGCAAGCGTATACTACCTATTAAGTACACACCTGATTTTATTGGTGATGACTTTATAATTGAAACAAAAGGTAGAGCTAACGAATCATTTCCAATGCGCTGGAAGTTATTTAAAAGATTAGTTATGACGCAGTTTCCAAACGTAACACTATATAAACCACAAAATCAAAAAGAATGCGACGAGACAATAAAGCTAATCCTTTCGAAGCGAAAAGGATAGCAAGACAGAAGTATGCCGAGCGTCAGATTGATAAGTGGTGGAACTGGAGTTGGGAAGCGCGAGGTAAAATAAAATATAAAGAACTAGTAGAAATACAAGATAGATATGGAATCAAATGTTATTGATTATGTTTTAGCTAAATATCCTAAAACATTTAAAGATAAAGAAATATTAGTAGAAGAAAATGATGCATGCTATTTTGTATCAACAAACAAAGATGAATCACCTTTAATATTAAGTAAAAACATATGAGCAAGCAGAAAAAACAATGGAGCCTGTCAATAGGTACTTATCCAGGCTTATTAGTCGGTATGAGATCATACGAAGAAGAAACACAAACAACTCACGTTATTTATTTACCGCTAATTGATATAGCATTAGAAATATATAAATAATGGGGTTATTTGATAAAAGGATACCGTATAAGCCTTTTGAATACCCAGAGTATTACACAGAAGGTTGGTTAAAACAAGCTCAAGCATTTTGGTTACATACTGAAATACCAATGAGTGGTGATGTTAAAGATTGGAACGAAAGATTAAATGATAAAGAAAAGAACCTGGTCGGTAATATACTGCTCGGCTTCGCGCAGACGGAGTGTGCGGTTTCTGATTACTGGACCCAAAAAGTAGTAAGCTGGTTTCCAAAGTATGAGATACAGCAAATGGCTATGATGTTTGGATCACAAGAAACGATACACGCAGTAGCATATAGTTATTTAAATGAAACATTAGGATTAGAAGATTATGAAGCATTCTTACACGAACCGGCGACGGCTGAGAGATTTGATAATTTGGTTGCTTACGACGGTGATAACTCAGTTGGTATTGGTAAAAGCTTGGCTGTATTTTCAGCCTTCGCTGAAGGAGTTAGCCTGTATAGTGCTTTTGCAGTCCTTTATAGTTTTCAGCTTCGCAATTTACTTAAAGGGATCGGACAACAAATGAAATGGTCTGTTCGCGATGAGAGCTTACACAGTAAAATGGGTTGCAAGCTTTTCCGCGATATGTGCAGCGAAAACAATCAATTACTGAATTTATGTCGAGAAGATATAGTAAAAGCTGCAGAAACCATGGTGGCACTTGAAACTAAGTATATTAACAAAATGTTTGAGATGGGTGATATCGAAGGCATATCATCAAATGATCTTACGCATTTTATAAAAAAGAGAGCAAATGAAAAACTGGTTGAACTGGGTTACGTTGACCTTGGGGACTATTTCGCGTATGACAAAAGTGCAGCGGCTAATCTTGATTGGTTCTATCATCTTACCGGCGGGGTCACTCATACTGATTTTTTCGCAATACGGCCGACGGATTATAGCAAAGCTGGCGAAGGGGAAGACTTCGAAGATATTTGGTAACATAACTAATAAAGATATAGAAAAAGACTTATATGAAGGGAAGTAAACAAAGCAGAACAGATCTGCTAGAAAAAAAGATACAAGCAGCAATAAATATAATTAAGCAATTGCTAGATGAAAATGCTTATTTAAAAGATCTGTCTGTAGGTACACTGGAGACTGTAAAGTTAATGCCAGGTTATGATGAAGCAATAGAGAAATTAAAAAATAAACTAAAAGAAGATGGAGAGAAGAAGAAGATGGAAGTACAGGCTGATTAAAGCCTTACGATATACTAATAAGCTCACATCCTGGCAAAAGTTCGCGTCGCGTGTTGGATACATGGGCGCAGGATTCGTCATAGCTGGACAGTGGACAATTGAACCTATGTTTTTTATCATAGGATTTATATGTGTGATAGTACAAACATCATCACGTAAACAATGGAACTTAGTTGCTTTAAACGTTAATGGTTTAATAGCATGGATCATACACTTAATAAACGGAGTATAAATGTGGAACAATGAATGGAAAAAAGGAGAAGATTACCCTAAATGGGGTGATACAGACGTATACAAAAAAACTATCGCAGGTGGTTACCTACTACAAGATGAAACGCCTCGCGAAGCATACATGCGAGTTGCTAAAACAGTTGCGCGTAGACTTTACAAACCTGAAATGGCCGGAACTTTCTTTGATTATATTTGGAATGGTTGGTTGTGCTTGGCATCTCCAGTTTTATCAAACACCGGCACTGATCGCGGTTTACCTATATCTTGCTTTGGCATTGATGTTGCAGACTCGATTCAGGACATAGGACAAAAAAATCTAGAAATGATGCTACTCGCTAAGCACGGCGGTGGAGTTGGTATCGGTATAAATCAAATAAGACCCGCTGGCGCTAAAATAACAGGTAATGGAACAAGTGATGGCGTTGTGCCGTTTTGTAAAATATACGACTCGACAATACTTGCCACTAATCAAGGATCTGTCAGACGAGGAGCTGCATCAGTTAATATCAACATTGATCACGCCGATTTCGATGAGTGGCTCGAAATACGTGAACCTAAAGGAGATGTCAACAGACAGTCACTTAACATGCACCAGTGCGCTGTGGTTGGCGATAAATTTATGCGAAAAATTGAACAAGGAGATAGAGACGCTAGAAAACGTTGGGGAAAATTACTTCAAAAGCGTAAAGCTACTGGCGAACCTTACATCCTTTTTAAGGGGAATACAAATAAAAATAACCCAAAAGCCTACAAAGACAATGGTTTAAAAGTACATATGACAAACATATGTTCAGAAATTACATTACACACAGATGAGAATCATAGCTTTGTATGTTGCTTGTCGTCATTAAATTTAGCTAAATATGATGAATGGAAAGGAAGTAACCTTATATACCACGCTACGTGGTTTCTTGATGGCGTTATGGAGGAATTTATTCAAAGAGCAAAAGGACTTAGAGGTTTTGAAAATGCCATTCGTTCTGCTACGAAAGGACGAGCTCTTGGGTTGGGTGTACTCGGATGGCACACGTATCTCCAAGAAAAGAGTATTCCTTTTGAAGGTCTGCTTGCTCAGTTTGAAACTAGGAAAATATTTTCGCAAATTAAAATCGAGTCTGAGCGTGCTAGTATGGATCTTGCTGAAGTTTATGGCGAGCCTCTGTGGTGTGCTGGTAGTGGTTACCGTAATACTCACCTTAGGGCTATTGCTCCCACTGTTAGCAATTCGAAGCTTAGCGGAAACATTTCACCCGGAATAGAACCTTGGGCTGCAAATGTATTTACAGAGCAATCAGCTAAAGGAACTTTCATAAGAAAAAATCCTACACTTTTAAAATTACTTAGGAAACTTAAAATTAATAACAATGAAACATGGGATAAAATTCTGGCAGATGGTGGTAGTGTTCAAGGTCTATCTGAGCTTGACGGGGTTGTGGTTGGACCACATGATGTACCAGCTAAGGACGTTTTTAAAACGTTTAAAGAGATCAATCAACTCGAACTAGTAAATCAAGCTGGAATACGACAACAGTATATAGATCAGTCTGTTAGTTTAAACCTAGCGTTTCCTAGCGTGGCTACACCTAAATGGATTAATCAGGTTCATATGTCAGCATGGAAGAAAGGTATTAAAACCTTGTACTACACTAGAACTGAATCAGTACTACGTGGTGATATAGCGCAACAAGCTATGAGTGAAGATTGTATTGCCTGTGATGGATAGAAACAATGAAGGGGACCTCGTTTGAGATCCCCTTCGGTTACAGGAACTTTTGGGTATGGTACGCCCAGTTATCTTTGTTCCTTATTTTTTATTACCTTTTCTACCTTTAAGAGTTACTGATCCATCTTTTTCTCTTTTAACTTTATAACCTTTATTATGTTCTTTAGTGGTCATAGGCCTGTTAAGAACTCCTCTTGGATCATTAACTTTTTTCTTATTCCAATCTGTATCTTCTACAGTTATATCACCAGTAGAAGTTTGATTAAGCGTGTTTTTATTTTTTAATCCTTCTCCATAAAAATATTCGTGATGGACTCTTCCACGTTTTTTTAAATGATTATCATGCAAAGGACTGCCATAATTTATTGGCGTACAATGTTTTGATGTAAATGGTTTCATAATATTTATTTTTTACACGTGCACTGTGCTATTGGACAGTCTTCAACGTTTACTATTAGCTTTGACACTAACCAGTTCCATTTACACATCAACTTCTTCCACCACAACTGCAGTGCTAAACCTAATTTTACTAATAATTTTCCCATAATTAATCGTTTTCTACTTGTCTTAATTTAAGCTGCCCATCTACGCATTCATACTCTTGTATCTCTGCATTAAACTCTTTTAAGTTTTGAGCCGGTGTAATAGGCTTTTCGTATTTTTGCATTTTTCCATCAACTCTTTTCACTGATGTTTTTGATTTTCTTTTCATGTACTCAGCTTTCTTCTTAGCTTTTGCTTCTGCACATTTATCCTGATAAAACGGTGATCTACTTCTCATGATTTTTTTGATTTATTTTTTTGACAAAAGTTTCTAGCTGCTTCTACGCTACCGAAACCCCACTTTTTTAGTGCCATTGCTTTTTTAGTTGGTTCGCCTTTAGCATTTTTCATTGCTCCAGCCATACCAGCAAATCTACAAGCAAATGACACTCTTCGCTTGTTAGTTCCTTTTGTAAGTCTCTTACCTAATTTCTTACCGGTTTCAGATGTATACTCTGACCGCATTTTTCTATTCTGCTTTTCGTAAGCTTTTTCTTTTATGTTTACTGGTGATTTCATATTAATATGTCCAAATTACGTTTTGTGATTTATCTTTATCGATGTCTACGTGTATAAAAGTACTAGCAACACCTATGCGATTAAAACCTACTTCTATTAATGCTGTAAGCATTTCAAACCTATCGTTAGATCTTACACATGCTACATCAATTGCTAAGCCTTTTAAATGCGAAGATGAATCAACACCACCGACTTTACGGTTGTGAGACTCAGTTCTGTATCCACTATTTACACGTATAGGCTTGCCGTATATTTCACGAGCTTTGTCTATCATATCCAAAAGCTCAGGATCCATAAGCTGACCACTACCTTGTATATCAGGTGAATCAAATTCTTCGTAGTTAAAATATTTCAATCTTCGTTTTCTTTTTTAATATTTATCCATTTAGAAATGGTGTAACCAATAGTTATTAAAAGTAATAGTATTTTCAAACCGTCTTCTATTTGTGTAAAGGTTGTAACACCTAACGCACCTGCATTCATAGCATATAGCTTAATATCTGATAAACTCATTTTATTCTCCACATTTTTTTGATGGATCATCTACTCTTCTCCAGTCTTCTTTTTCAAACCAGTCACGTAAAGTTGCACCTGGTTTTCTTGCTCCTTCAACGTTAGTTTTAGACGATCTTTTGTATTTACCTTTTGCGCCAGCGGATTTTTTAGAGTTTACTAGCTTCTGTCTCTCTTCTTTGCTCATGCTTCGTATTTTTGCAGCAGGTAAGCATGTTTTAGTTGTACCACCACCTTTTTGTTTATTAAGTGGCGATCTTTGTTCTTCTGCATGAGCCAAACCTACTTTATTGCCATCTCCTCTACCAGAAACAGCAGCGGTTCTATTACGCATCTTGTTCCAAGGCTTTGAGTGCATAACTGTAGCAGCACAATGCATCATAGGTGTTTTTTGTGAATATGCCATTATTTTTTATCTAATTTACGCATTGCAGCATTTCTAGCACACTTCATTTTTTTAGCATAACTAGGGTTACGTTTGCGGTTAAACACTATTTGTTGATTTAAACTACCAACAATTTTCTTTTTATTACCTCTTCTACTTTTAATAAGCCAATCAGCTAAAGCGTCACAACTAAGTTCTTTAAACTTACCTTTTGCATCTGGTGCATCAGAGTCTCTCCACTCAGGTCTTTTTTCTTTTGCCATTACAGTCTTGCATGTTTATAAACCAGTTAGCTAATTGCTTGTCGCGGCCAGTAGCTTCTTTTCTAGCTTTTAGTTTTTTAACTTTAGCACAAGTAACATCGCCTCCGTATAATTTATTTACACGAGCTTTTAAAACTCCGCGATACGCTTTTGCCATTATTTCTTTTTGCCTCCGCCAAAGTTACTAGGTCCACCGGCTTTAGTACATCTTACGCCCCAACCAGAAGCATAAGCACTAGGCCAAACCTTAAATTTCTTTTTTGCAGCAGCTTTACAAGCACTACTTATTTTACCGTATAATGGTGATCCCATGTTTATACCTGAAGCTTTTTTATTTATTTCTTTTTGAGTTCTTTTTGGAAGTTCTACTTCTCTGAAATAATCTGGATCTTCAGGTCTAAGCTTGCTTGTTTTAGGTTTTTTGTTTTTATTTGGCATCTTTTTTCTTATTTTGTAATTCAATTATTTTTTTAACTCTAGCGTCTTCATAACGCAATGCTTTAATTTGTTTTTTGTCAAGACCTAAATCTAATAGCATTTGTACTTGATCAGATGTTTTAGTGTCTTTCTTCATTGTATCAAACTCACGTTGTTTAATCTCTTCAGGTGTTGGATCTTTAGGTTTGTCCCAGCCTCCATAGTAAGGTAAGCCAATATCATAAGTACCCCAACCTAAACCTAATGCAACTTTTTGCCAAGTCTCAGTTTGATTACTTAATAAACCTCTAACGTTGTTTGCTTTTTTAACAACACGATCAACAGGCACATTTGTAAAAGCAGATATAATCTGAGCACCTGCTAAGTAAGCTGGGTTGTCAAGGCTAAAGCCTTTTTCTTTCATTTCTTTTCTATTCCAGCTAAAACTTTTTAATCCGCCTACTAGTTTTCTATATTTAGAATTAAGTGGTGGTGAAAATCCTAAAGCTTCAACTGATGCAGCTTCGTACTCAGGTGTTTTCTTACCATGCTCATCGTATAGTTTGACTACCATATTCTTGACAGCTGAAACTGCTGTACCTGCAATACCTAAACCTTTCAACTGAGAGTCAATCATACCGTTTGCAACTCTAGCTATTTTCTTATCAGCAAATGCTTTTTTCTTTGGATCCTCATCTTCATCGTCATCACCAAATCCTATAGCAAATAAAGCTTGCTGCAACGCGTTGAATATTAAATTCTGTACAAAACCGTAATAAGCTATTTTAGACACATGAGTTCTCCAGTCGCCGCGACCTGCAATAAGATCCTGAGCAGATCTTTTCTGTATTCTAGCATACTGCATTGGAGTATTTGCCCAAGCAAGTATTACACGACCTGCAGCTGATGCTTGTTGCATACTAATTTTAGACGGATCGCTTGACTGCTGATTTTCTTCAGCTAATGCTCTAAAGTCATCAAATGCTTTTTCTTCTGCGAGCTTTTGATCCATACCTTCTTTGATATACTTCTTTACTCTATTTCTATAGAATGTAGCTCCACCGGTTGCAATAGCAAAACTATCAGCAAACCTTGTCATTACAAAACCTTTGCTAAGTAAGAAAGCAATAGCGGCTCTTGGTTTGTTTTTAGAATCTTTTACCGCATCTGCTATTTCAGATTCACTTACATTAATCTTAAGACCGTTACGACGTTGTACTAAATAGTCAGAGTTCATAAGCGACATAAAGTCTTTCCAGTATTGTTTTTGATTTGCAAACGCTTTACCTGCAGCTACAATATTATTATCACCCCAATTTATAAAGTTTACAGCAGAGATAGTCTGTAGCAATGCAGATCTTGTGTTTAAGAACATTACAGCACCGACAGAGTTGTTTAGCCAGTCGAATATCTTTTCTGTTACAGGGTTGCTTCCTATTGGTCTATTGGTACCAGCTTTCATACGGCGTATGCTATCTTCCATAGCTCGACGCCATCTTGTACCGTAAGCAGCTTCCATTTTATTTAAGTTTTCAGGTGAGAATATAATATCTAAGTTCTCTCTAAACTCTTGCTGAGCTTCTGCTCTGCTAACTTTGTTTATACCACCAATAATATCTGTAGTCAAGTTACCACCTAACCAGTCTTTACCAGGTTCAGGATATAACTTACCCTTTTGTAGGGTTATTAGCTGATCTGCAAAAACTTTAAGATCTGTATTATCTTTTACAAACTTATTTAATTTTCTAATATCCGCTTTAGACAGCCCAGGTATTGACATACCTTGTTTATTCCAAATATAAGTTCTTATAGCGTGTTGATATGTAAAACCTCCAATACCAGTTTCTTTTCTAAATGTTTTAGGTAAACCTGGAAACTCTTGTTTTAGCGCCATAAAATCATTAGCTGCAGCCATTTTAGCTTGCACAACAGTGTCTTCAGCTTTCATATATGGATCTAACAAGTTTGTTTTAAGAAAAGCCATTTGAGCATCACCTTTTTTACCTTTGCCTAACATCTTATATAATAGCCCTGTAAAGTCTTCTGCCGATGCAGGTATTAAGAAATTATACTTACCTTTGTTAGCACCAACTGTTTTAGCTTTCGCAGCTGAAAACTGCTTGTATGTTTCAATTCCAGAGGAATCAAATATCATATCGTTGACTATAGTGTTAAAAGTATTTTCTTTACTAGCTTTAGCTATTTGTACTTTGTACTTTACATCAACTTGATCTAAAACCTCTTTAACAGCTGCTACATTTTTAACAGCGTCATCTGCAAAGTAAAAATCATTATAACCTTCTGCGGCTTTACTAGCAACCCATCTACCTTTAGCACTTGCTTTGCCATCACCTAAACCTGTTATATTTCCTAAAGGTATATTTATACCTAAAGCTTTCATAAATTCTTGTATAGGACCAGCTGCAGCTTGCGGTCTAGCTGTTAATATAAATATATCTTCAGTTCCTCTAGCATTAGCAATATTTTCTGCTACTTTGAATAAAGGTCCTTTTTTACCATCAATAACTTTTTCAAACTGACTAAAGTCAAATGTAGCACCTTGAGCTTCAAGATCACCAGCTTGCTCAGCAAATTGAGTTGCATTTATTTCTGTAACAGCTCCAGGTATTTGTTGTAATACTTTTATTTGCTGCTGGTCTGTTAAGCTATTAAAAGTTTGCTTATAACTTGGTAGATTTTCAAATTCTTTTTTAAACAATCTTCTAGCTATTATATCCGCCATTTCACTGCCTCGTTCTAAAAAAGGCATTGTAACAATAACTTTACTATTAGATCTAGCTAATGTATCATCAAAATCAAATATTCTAGCTTTTTTAACAGGGTTATTTAATTTCCTAGCAACTCTTGCAGCAGCATCTAAATTACCTAACTCTTTAACAACTTCTATAGAGTTATTAGAATTGTCACCTTCAATGCTAAGCTTGCCAGCCATTTCATTATTTATAGGAGCAACGCTGTTTTCTTTAGCTACAATTGGAGCGTCTTTTCTACCATAATCTCTTACTTGCTGTAATGAACTCTCACCGCTGAAATATTCTTTTAGAAGAGTATTTTGAGTTTGCACAGGTAGACCATTTGTTCCAAAAAAGTATTCTGAAAAAGTTTGTTTTTCTGGTAAAAATAAATAATTATCTAAATTAATGCCCGCTTCAGATATTCTTATAACAGAAGCAGATCCTTCAGGTATTTTTAAATCACCAGATAGTATTCTCGGAACCATTGTATTCCAGAAGAAATCTGGCATAGTTCTTTGAAAATCAACATTAACTTTATCATCATCACTCATTATAAGCGGACCTTGCATATAAGCAGCGCTTACGACTTTAAACGCTTCTTTAACATTACCTTTCATAGCGGCGTCTAACAACATACTACCAACTTGATTAGCTGGAAAATTATGTTCTTCTCTTATAATACTAGTAAAATCTATTTTACCATTTTTTAATGGCAAAAATAATATAGGAGGAGATATACGCATTAAACTACCCATATTATTTTGAGAATCATCTAGCATTTGTTCAAACATAAAAGCTTGATCTTTATTGTTTTTTAAATAACCTTGAACATCAATCCAAAAATTCTCAAGGTATTTCAGTTTAATATATTGATCTCTTAAGTAGTCTTTACTATTAGTCTTTTTAACAAAACTTCTAGTTAATTTTTGAAAATCATTATTTGATCTATTAATACCTTTATAACTATCTCTTTTTATAATATCAAATTCACCCTTTACTTTAGGTACAACTTTATCAAAATAATTAGCACCAACCATACTATTTCTTTTCATAGAACTAGTAGTAGATCTTCTTATAATTTCTCTATATTTAGGAAATTCTTTTAAGAATTTATTGACTGCATTTGTCATTACCTGAACATTACCTCCTAAAGCCTTAAAACCAGAGCTAGTTATAGGTCTATTGTCATCAGGTTTTGTATTTAGATTAAATGCTCTTTTAACATCAGCTACAGTTTCAAAACCCATGTCTTTAAGTTGTTTAACTGTAAAGTTTTTAAACGTACCTCCAGTTAAAGATCCAGTAGCTGCTGAAGCTGCTTTTCTTAGACTAGCTGGTGTTATTTTAACCTCTTCGCTTAGCTTAGCTTCTGGTTTTGGTTTTTTAGCTACAATAAAAGTGTCATTTTCAAATCCAAATGTACCACCTAACTTGTCAGCCATAGCCTCAGCTAGTCTTTTGTAAAGTCTAATTCTACTAGCTTCTTTAGCTGTAAATATAACTCCTTCTATTTCAGGATTATTTTTTAAATAATCTACAACTCCGTTTATATTAACTGAAAATACCTCAGCTGCATTACCAGCCCCTGTTATATCCATCTTACCAGCCTTATCTGCAAATTGTAAATGATAAAATCTTTCAGAGCTTGATATATCGTCACCTTCAGAGTCTTTTTGTATACCTAGTTTTTTAGCTATATTATCAATGTCATCATAAGTTTGTCCTTCGTCAAACTCCATGAAAGCAGTCTCTTCTAATCTAGTAGTATATTTTTTTCCTTTAACTTCAAACGTGGTTTGAATATCTTCGTCAGTTTTATTCCAGTTTAAATCCTGTCGCGTCTCTAGGCTAAATTTAGCACCTAGCTGTACTCTTTTTCCTTGTAATGGCACTAATGTTTCAAACGCTCTGTTTCTAATGTGAAAATCTAAAGCAGCAGTTATATGTTGAGAGTCTCTATATATAGGTTTCTTTTTACCTTGAGCATCTCTAGCGTTAAAAGTAATTTCATTACCATTGTAATCTGGCAATGTAATTTCTTTACCTTGTATTATATCTTTATATTGCTTTAATGTACCAACAAGTTTACCATTTTTATTGTACATTACTTTACCTAACTTTGTTTGAAATATACCAGTGGCTTTTCCAAGATCATCTTTAACTCTAGGCAGTCTAGCAAAATCAGTTGCAGCATTGTCAATTAAAAACTGTCTAGCTCTTATAGCTCCAGGCTCATCTAGCTTTTGAAGGTTTCTTTGTTTTTCTATTAAAGCATTAACTGTTTTTATACCAAACATGTCAGCATATAGCTTAGCTAAAGCTTGAGGTATTTTACCAGTTTCTTTAAAGTTTTTTACAGGTCTGTCTTTAAAAGACTCAGTTACAGTTTCTGTTATTTTAGTTTCAACACCTTCTTTGCTAATATCGTTGTTTTGTGCAAATTCTGGATCAATGTAATTTTTATTAAATCTAGTAGTTTCGCTAGGTTTTTTAGCTATATTATCTGTTGTTGTTTCAACTGTAGTAGTGTCTACTATAGAATCTGGATCTTGCGTTTGTTGAGCAGCTGCAGAATCTTCAATACTAACCGTATCTAATGTTCCTTTGCTAAATTCTTCTACTAATTTAGTACCTATTCTTCTACCTAATATTCTATCCAAGTATGTTGTAAACTCTTGTTTTACACCTGTAGCAGGATTAATAGGCTTGTAGTTTTTCATAATACTAGGAAACTGATCTAACAATTTACCTTGTATGTCATTTTTAGGACTTGTTATCGCGGAAACGGGAACGCCTTTTGTTGCAGCCCATCTTTTTAAAGCATCTACTCCTGTTTTAAAGTATTGATCTCTAAAAGAAGATATTTGCTTTTCTGTCATATTATCTTGATTGTTTTGATAATTAACAGCGGCTTTACTTACAGGTGAAGTAACTTCTTCACTGGCTTTAGCTTCTGTACTAGCAGCTTGAGCTGTAACAACAACTTCGTCAAGCTCTTGAACTGGAACTTCTGTTTTACCTGCTAAACCTTCTTCTTGTATTGTTTTTACATCACCTACAGTTAAAGTACCATCTTTTAATTTTCTACCTATTTCTTTAGAAAACTTAATTATATCAGTTTCTCCTTTAAAATTGTAGTTATAATCTGTATTTGACGCTTGCGATGTGGCTGTTCCAAGCATTGATCCTAAATAACCTAAAAACCCTGTACCTTTTGCTTTATCTAGTTTTATTTTACCATCTGCAACTTCTTCAAAAAATACAGTAAAAACTTCGTCAGCGCCTTGACTTTTTGTTCTAGTTGAAATTCTAGTATAAGCTTCTGGGTTTGCTTCTTTTAAATAAGATAGAATAAGGTCTGCTCCTTGTATAAATGCACTAGAATCAATCCCTAATGCTTCAGTTAATATAACATGGCCAAGTTCATGAAGACTTGTTTGACTTCTTTCATTAGCTATAGAGTTTTGAACAGATGTTACGGAATCATATACTTTTTTACCAGTTTTTAAATTAGTTGAAGGTATGTTAATACCGTTTAAATTACCGCTGTTTATACCATTTGTAAATTGTTCTATATGTTTTTGAGCTTGCTCTTCTGTAATACTATTATTAGAGTCTGCCGCTCTAGCGTTCATCATTTTGGTAAACTCATCAATAGCTTGTTTATTAGTGTCAGAAACATTGTATTTAACATCTATGCCAGCTCCAGCCATTGCTTTTAAAGTAGACTTATCAGACTTTAAAGTGTTTTCTAATTTTTCTTTAACGTGTAATTGCTCTGCTTTTCTAGCTATTTGCGCTCCAGACGGTTCTTGAACGCCATCAACTTGCAGTAATCTAGTGGCTTCAGTCTTTAACCTGTTTTGTTCTGTAGCTTTTAAAAGACCAAAGGTATTGGTAAAAGCTTTTTTAAACTTATCCGCTCCAGCTTCTAATGTATTAAATTCGTTTTGAAGAGCGCTAATCATTGCTTTTTTCTGATCAGCTGGTATTGCATCATTATTATCTAAAGCCTCTGCTTGAACTCTAAGTTCTTCTTGCCTTTTCATAGAAGCAGACAGTAACTCTCCACCTTGCTTGTTTAGGTTATTAGTAGTTAAATTTATTCTATCTTCTACTATTTTATTGTTTTGATCTTCTAGTTCTTTTCTTTGTTTTTCAAAAGCCTCTTTGTCTTGTTTAGATGTAAACGGTGAATCTATAGCGTTTTGTAAACTTTGCATCATTTTAAGATTAGCCCTATAGTCAGATGTTGTACTATAGTCGCTTAAAGACGCTGCAAAAGCTCCTTTAAAATACGGCGCTGCTGCAAAAGTAGCACCAAACATTCCACCTGAGAAAATAGACTCTGCAACATTTTCACCTAATGGTCTACCATCTATACCATTTTGAGCTATAGTAGTTAAACCTTCACCTACAGCATCTGCAGCTGCTAGACCTATATCTAAGGCTCCATTTTCTTTTACATATTTAAAGTAATTTTTCCAGCCATCAAACAATTTTCTCTTGCCAAGCTCAGTACTACTTTTTCCAACACCTCTTAATATTAAAGAGGTAGGTGCTACACCAAAAGCGTATTCAGCAGCTCCAAAACCTAATGATTGAAGAAAAACAGTATCTTTATCGTATCTTCTACCTCCAATTTGTTCAGCCTCTAGTTGTCTACTAGTTTGATATTCACCAGCTGAAGCAGCAGAAACACCAAGCATACCTGCATTACCTGATGCAATTGCGGCAAATATAGGCGCTTGAGCTACAACTTGATCTATAGCGTATTCACCAAAGTTCTCTAAACTACTAAAAGCTTTATCAAAAGTTATTGGTTTGTAATATTTCTCTGCAGCAAATTCTTTTGCTTTAGATACCTTTTTAGCTACGTCTTGAAAAAATGTAGAGCCTTCTGCTTCTTTTACTGTTTTAGTTTCTTCGTCTAAAATTACTGTTTTAGCACCAAGATAATTGCTAGCTGTTTCTAAAAAAGCAGTACTATTAGAGAATAATCCAGCAAAACCTAATCCTAAATCTGTAAATCTTTTATCTGTTTTATTGTAAATTCTCTTTAGAGCATCTAATTGAGTTTCTGATTCTTTTATAGTAGAAACCATTTCAGTATATTCTGAAACTCTATTCTCAAGATCCATTTGCTCATTTCTTAGATTAGCTCCAAGCTTATTATAATAACCTACAAAGTCTTTGTAATTTTCAGATATTTCTCTATATTTCAAAAGATCTTCAGTTACAGGTAAACCTTTTTTTTGTTTTTCAACAATTTTATTTTGAAGAGTCTTTATAGCTTTTTGTTTTTCTTTTAAGCCTTTAGCGTAATCTTTGAAATCACTAACAAGAGAACTTTCTTTAAATTTACTTAAATCAAATTCTAAATCTTTAGCGTAGTCATCTATTTCCCAAGTAGCTTTATCTTTTTTCTCAACTATATAACCGCCTATTTCTTCTCTTACTTTAGCTCTTTCTTCAGGATCTTTTATATTAAAAAGAAAATTAGTAGCATTAGACATTCTAATATCTCTAGACTTAGCGTTAAACATATTCTGTCTAGCTCTATATTCTATGTCTTCTTGAGTAGGCTTTGGATCACCTTTTTTTCTGGGCCGTTCTAAGAGTTGTTTTTTAGCTTTATCTAATTCTGCTTGGTTTGGATAAACAGTGTATTGTTCTTGTAAGCCAGGTGTCATTAAACCGGCTTTAATATCCATACCACTACCTGTTGAGCCTTCTGCTAATCGTGTTCTAGTAATAGGTTTAAATAAATCTTCATTATTAAAAAACTCATTTTGCAGGTTATCAAATTGCTCTTTACTTAAAGCCTCTGCTTCTATAAAGTTTCTAACTTGATCTGGAACTCTTTCCGATTTATCTACTACAGGTAAAACAGCTTCGGCTTTTTGTAAATCAATTTTACCAGCCTCTCCAATGCCTTCTTCTTCAATTAACTCATCAAATCCAGAATAAGGATCTTCAAATGAAACTCGAGAAGTAGCTAAAGCTCTTTGAGCATCTGCTATTATACCTCTTTCTATATTTTGATTTATCTTATTAAGACTGTTTTGAGCTACTATATCTTCGTCGTACATTGAAGTAAAAGTCGGCTTGCCACTTCCAGAATCTGAAACTACGGACCCTGTGTTGTTTTGCGACTTCTCGTTCGGATCCTTTTCCGGGAAGTCTTTTGTCTTTACCTCAACAGCTTTTGGTGCTTTATAGCCAGTAGATTTTTTCCACTCTTCTATTCTTCTCTTCATCTCTGTAGGATCAAGAGGAGGCTGAATTGCTTGTAATTCCTGTACTTTTTCTATTAACAGCATTTAATTAAATTTATAATTGGTTATCGTCAATGAACTTTTGAGCTTTAGCTTTTTTAGCTTTTTCTAAATCAAATACAGCGGCGTCTGCCTCTACTGTAGGTAGCTTGTTTGTAGTAAATTGCTTTAAGTAGTTGTTCATAAAATAATCCCCGTATTTGCTTTCAAATAATTCTTTATTTTTTTGAGACAAAGGTAATACTTTTTTGTAATCCCAAGCTACACTGCCTGCATTTGCATTTTGTGCCATTTGATCATCTTCTTCAACACTTGATCCTTGACCAATAAAAACGTTCCAAGCAGCTACAACGCTTTGTTCTTGTTGTAGTAAGCCTGCGACTTCAGCATTTACAAACGGTTGTGCTTTTCTTTTAATTTTGTCTAAATCAAACTTAAGTATATTTCTACCTTTACCCATGCCTATGTTTATGATTTCATAATCATATGATCCGTCACTGTTTTTTAATATAAATTCATCAGCTACTGCGGCTCCTGGTAATAATTGACCGTTTTCATCAGCAGATCCTTTTGCTAATACACCGCTGTCAATTAAAAGTTTAAGCATGTCTGCATTAATATCTGGAGTTTCCGTTACTAAATCATTACCAGAAGTTAATAAAGCGTTTAAAGTATTACTATTTATTATTAAAGGCTTTTCAAGTAAAGGTCCTTCAAATATTATTTCTTGTGAACTATCCTCTAGTAAATCTAATCTAATATTATATCCTTCTGTTTTAGAAAAACCAGGTTTATTTGTCATCATACAATTAGCAACCATAAAGGAATAATCGTTATTTACATCGTAATAAGTATCTTCAGTGGTAGACAATTCATCAATAACTTGTTCTATAAATTTTATAGAAACAGAAGGAGCGTTATCTAATCTAGCTAATTGTTTATTCTCATAATCACAGTATTCGTCCACACATTTACCAGATTGAACAGCCATTTTTAATTTAGCATATTGTTTTCCAGTATCTTCATAAGCATTATCTAATATACCAAAAGTAGTATCTATATTACTAGCAACGTAATTAGCGTTGTAAGCAAGCGCATTACTTTTATTAGCCTGTTGTATCGCAAGATTATATGTTATGTTTTTATTTTCCATGTTCTAGTTTATTTTCCTGGGATACCAGTCACCATATTGGTTACTCCGCTTATGACACCTCCTATAGCGCCAGTTACAGCAGCAGTTTGATCTCTTCGAGCTTGAGCTTCTTGACCTCGTAGCGCGGCTATTTGATTAGAAACTCTATCTAACTGTTGTTGTTCTCTTTGCTCTGTCATGCCAAATACAAATTGTTTACCTGATACATCGGCTTGTTGCATTCTTTGAGCCTCTGCCATTTGTTGAGTTTGCAGTCTTTGTTCTCCGGCTAATCGTTGTTGATTATTATTAGATTCTTGTTTTTCTATATCAGCAGCAATGCCTTTTTTACTTTGAAGAGCTGCTTGAGCCAGAGCGGTTGCCCCTCCAGCTGACGCACCAGTTGCTCTAAGCGTGTCTAAGGTGTTGGCTAGAGCAATATCAGTTTGCTCCATTTGCATTTCAGTGGCTTTAGTAGCAACTGTTAATTTTTCAAACGGATTACTAAGCATAGCGCTTAAACTTGTAACTCCCTCATAAGGGTTTATAATTTCTTGGCGGTTAGCTTCTAATTGAGCTAATTTTCTTTCTAATTTTCTAGCTTTTCTCGCGGCCCTCTTAGCTGCTCTTCTTGCTGCTCCTCCACCAATAATTCCACTAGCAATCGAACCGCCTGCGCTGATAGCGCCTACTGCTACTACACTCATATTATTCGCTTTTTAATTTTAATTGTTTTCTCATATTTTCTATGCTAATTTCTGGATCATCGAAATCTTTAGCAATAACATCGTTTAAAACGTCTTCAACTTTAGATTTATCTGTAGCGTGAACAGTTATCCAAACACTATCTTCATGCATGTATATTAATCTTTTTGTTCCTGGTTTTGTTATCCCATTATAAGGTGCTTTTATTCTTTTAATACCTTCATCTGTTAGCACAGATATATCACCTTTTAATACAAAATAAGGATGTTCTTTTTTATGTATACCAGTAGAAATTATTTGGCCTTTAGGCATAAATATTTCTCTAATATATAATCCATCTGCAAAAGTATGCTTAAGTGGATTAATTGTGTTAGCTATTTCATCTTGTCCAGGTTTTTCAGGATCACCATAAGAACCTGGCAAATCTAATAATTTATCTTCAAAGTCCATTATAAGCTCTCTAAAGCGTTCTATATGCTCTAACTGCTCTAATGTATACTCTTGTTTTACTAAGGAATTACTCATTTAATTTAATTTAATATCCGTTATTCATATCGTAGTTACTTTCTACAGAAAATAAAGTTTTTTCACCACCTGGACTTGTTGTTAAGTCAGTAGACATTTTAACTGTAGAATAAAAACCTTTTATACCAGTTATACTTTTACCAAAATTAACTTCACCAACACTAGGTGCTGTATTATTTATCAAGTTAGCTACGTATTTATTTTCTTTTAAATTAAAACCACTATAATATTTATTCAATGGAGGTGGAACAACTGATCCAAAAACAGATGAATAATCTGAACTTGATACTTCTCCAGTAAACGAAAGAGTATTTCCAGCTGTTAGCGATACTGGCTCGTTTAAAACTAAAACCCCAGTAGAGCTATTATAAGAAACAACTGTTCTAGTTCCAGTAATTATTTCATTTGAAAAAACAGAATTTCCTGCAAAAACAAATCCACTAATACTACCTATATTTAATGTAACAGTGTTAGAAGTATTTACATCTTGTAGTACTTTAGCAATTCCCTCTGTTAAAACATATTCACCTTCTGTATAACTATATATTAATTTAGCATTGTCTTTATTAGTTATAAAATTATTTCCAACAAAGTTTCTTATTGAAACTGGCCCTGTTTGATCTGAAACTATGCTATCTACTTGCCACCCGTTACTTCCTTCATATCCTATTGTTTTAAATGTTTTAGAATTTGTTGGATTTGGATTAAAAACAAATGTAATAGAACTACGATGGTCAACACCGTAAAAACTGCTTCTTTTAACATTATTACTATAATGTCTCCATAAATTAACTTTACCATCAAAAGTTTTTACAGAATAAAAATTATTTCTTAAACTAAACATTTGATCTGGCTCATAGTCAAAAAAGCTAACCCAACCTTGTGATTTTTCATCAAAATTTAATGTATTAGGTGGGTCTTGCCTTAATACTGGACTTTGACGTAATTGAGGGTTTTGAATAGAAACTACATATTCACTGCTATATATGTCATAAGAGCCTAATATTTTTCCTTTTACAGAAACATTTGTTGATAGAGTTAATTCATCTCTAAAGAAGTCTTTCATGCCATAAGATGATATTTCAGTGATACCATTATTTGATAATCTAAGAACTACGTTATTGTTTCTATCTGTAAAATATTTTCTATTTGCATATACACCAAAGCTTTCAGGGTTTTTAGATATTCCATACTTACCAATATAAGGCTGTATAGCGCCGATAACTAGATTAGAACTTGTAACAGTTCCACCTCCTTCGGCTGAATATATAGCATCTTTATCTATTAAAGCTCTACTTACTTTTAGCTCTTGAAATATATTTAAGTTTGTATCTTCAGCATATAGCTTTTGTATACTACCATTCGCTGGATCTAAATTTTTTGTTATATCTTCTCCAACACTGAAAACATTTGTGTTATTTATACCAGTTCTTGAATTAAATATACCAGAGTATATTAAAGTATTAAATCTTCTAGTTCCAATGGGCTCGTCTTCTACTATATAGGCTTTCGCTCCAAAATCTACAGATGTGTTATTAAAGCCTCCCCTAATTCTAGATTCTTCAATAACCCAAGTATCTTCATTGTCTAAACCAGATTGAACTGGATAACCTGTTGACAAAAATGGTGGAGCTCCTGAAGCTCCTAAATTTGGAGGTATACCAAAAGAGCCATTCCAAACAGGAGTTGGAGTGTCATTATTAACCTTTTTCAGTAGAAAAGTATTAAAATATTTTATTTCTATTATTGCACCTGCCATATTTAATTATTACTTATTTTATAATATAATTACTATATTATAGCGTATTGATAATCACCTGCGTTAATTGGTCTGCTATCTTGCACCATATGTTGAGTGTGGGCTTCACAAGGTGGGTTTTCATTATTTAAAGTTTGTTGAATACCTTGCTCTTCAGCTCCTGAATCAAACGGTTCAGGACCATTAATACCAAAAGGAGCGTCAGGCTTCCATATTTGAGCCCAACCGGCCCATTTCTTTCTATGGCTATCACCATCAGATCTCCATTTAGATCCAACCCAACCAGCGTAACTATACATTGCCCATATTTTTTTAATAGGATCCATGGTTGTAGTTGTTCCATTTGTTGGAACAAAAAACCAAGGACTTGTGGCGTAATTTTGTGGACCTCCGTAAGTGTATATAATCTGAGGACCTTGAGTTGAAAAATTCCAATTTACGTCTAAATCAGCTAATCCACCTGTAGTTGCACCATCTCTTCCTCCTGATCCTTCACCAGCTGGTATATAGTAAAATTGTTTATTTCCAGAAGAGTCTTCTTGAATTAATTTTATTCTACCGCTTCTTCTATTAGGTTTACCAGCTAAAACTCTATCTTCCATTTCTGCTTGTGGAATTTGAGTAGCGTTTTTACAGTTCCAACCAAAACCAGCAGAATTATTAGTACCATTGAAATCTCTAAATAATTTCATACAACCAGTTAAGGCTGTATCTGGATCACCTTCTAAAACTTGGTATGTCCAGTTGCCATTGCCATCGTAATCAGTTACAGATATTCTTCCGTGTATAAGTGGAGGTAATCCCCATAAAGGTATTTGTGCTGCTGTTATTGGAAATAATGCTAGATCCGTAGGTTGTTTTTGAACTAAATGATTACCTGCTGTTATAGGCGTATTCATCGGTATAGTAATAGTGTTGGTGACGTCAGCATTTGAATATTCTACTAAAGAAGTACTACCAGCAATACCGAAAGATCTATTTACGTCACAACACAGGCCAGAATCACCTGGATTATTATCAAAATAACCTAAAGCATAAAGATACCATCCGTATGTATCTGCTGATCCACCTATGTCAGCATTTGTTATTTGAAAAACACAAGAAGGGTAATTCCACCATTTAGTATCTGAACCTGGAGGTTGACAAAAAGTAGCCGCACCACATCCGCTTGGTTCTCCAGGTGTACCAGATTGTGATCCTGTATTAGATAATATATACTGAGGTGGAGAAGGAGACTGTAATCCTGAGCTATATGTTTCTGAACCTGCTCCATAAGCATCTGTAGTTTGTATTCTATTCCAGAAATTATTATTATTTAACTGAACCCTCATATCAACTTCTATTTCTTGAAATACAAGAGTTCCACCAGCATCTTGCAGGGCTAATGTAATATAATAAACTCCAGCTGACATTAAACCTACAGTCTCGTCGTCGAAAAAATCATTTACTAATCTTACTTGTATATTACCATTTGAAGTTATAGGTGTTATAGGTTGTAAAGAAAATATAGGTTGTGGATCTCCAAAAGCATTTATTTCAGCTACAGGTCCATTAGGACTATTTAATCTTTGGTCCCATATTGCAAAGTCATTGTCTTGTTGGTCTACTATTCTCAAGTCTCTAGTAGATAAAGCTCTACCCCCATTTGGATTTGGGTCTGTTAAGCTAACTGATCCATTGTTTATATTTATTATAGCTATATCTTTAGTTCCTTTGTTGGTTTGAACTGGAACTTGTGGTGGCATTGGAAGTGTTCCACCTGGTCCATAAGATACTGGTGGCGTGTTTACATTTAATGCTTCAATTATAAAAAACTCTGGAACAACATTGCCTAAATTAGCAACTCTTGTTACAAAACTTTCTTGACCGTCTATAACTATTCTAAAGTTAAAAATAAACTGCCTTAAAGCTGCTTGGTTGTTGTAAAAATAATAAACATTATCAAAATAATTAACAGCTGCACTTACTGGTCCACCTAAAGAAGCTGGAGTTGTTTGAGATGTTGTTTGTATTTGCCAAGGACCAACACCTGTACCACTTGTATCAACTAATCTAAAATAATCTCTAACTTGTGTTGATGATATAAAACCAGCGCCATTTACATTTTCACCTAAACCATTTGTTATTGCTGATCCTCCATTAGGCGCTGCTAGCTCTAAAGTATCACCTGGTGATAAAGCTATAGTTTGGCCAAAATTATCAACCACCGTGAAAGGAGCTGCTAATATAAAACCATCTTGAGCTAAGCCTTCATTAAAATTAGGATTCCATGAAATATTGCTACCTGCGGGTTGGCTTTGATTGTTTAAAACAGCTTGATTTAAATCTGATATTAAACCAGATGTAGAAGTTTCCCAAAATATATCTATAGCACTTTCTACAGGCTGTGTTTCACAAACAGCTAAATACTGTATACCAGGTCTAGTTAGTTTAAACTCTGGAACAGAAGCGTTACCTTCTGTAGGAGTAAAAGATATTTGAATATTAGCAGGTAGTTTTACTGAAACATTATTACCACTTGAATCTACTAAATCTATAGTCATTTCTCCAGCTAAAGGAGTTCCAATAGCTGAATTACCACCAACGTATGTTTCAGCTGGTATACCTATTCCAGCTACAAGATAGTCTATTAAAGAACCTGAAGTTGATAGAATAGTTGCGTCCGCAGAAACAGATGTTATAATTATTTGAGAAGACACAGTAGTCATTTCTAGCGATTCTCCACCTGCGGGTAAATAATTAGAATTAGCTAATTGACCTATTTTAAATTCAGTACTTAATCTAGCAACTAATGGGTTTGATTCTAAAGAATATAGTTGTGGGAACAAATTAAGTAAAGGTGGTTCAATTGGATTGAAATCAAATAAATCATTTACAGTTGAAATAACAGAAACAGTATCTGTAGCTCTTTGAGGATAATATTGACTATTAGTTTGTCCAACAAAAAATGGGGAAGTAGGGGATACGTTTTGAACTCTACCTATTAATTGAACTGAACTTCTAAACTGTTTTTGATCCGGTCCTACTTCTGTTAAATCTCTAGGAACTTTATTTATATTATCATTTATAAGAACTGCATGTGAAGTTTGACCTACTTCTAAAGTTGTGTCATTAGGGTACGATGCCATTATACCTGGCAAGTAAACATTATAATATTCTTGCTCTGTTTGCTTTACAACTATTTTATAAGAGTACCAACCTAAAGGATTATAATCTAAGCTTGTTGTGTCTCCATTATATAAATTATCATTTGGTATAGGAGCATTCATTAATATTTTTAATGAATTACCTGGCCAAGATGTTTGATCGACGTTTCTATCTATATATGGAGAAAATAAAGTAGATCCAGCATATTCTACGCCGTTTACTATAATAGACGTCTCATTGTTTGACAGAATAACACTTGATTGTCTACCATATCTGTCAGAAAGTACAAAACCTACTTGATAGTTTCTATTTGTTTTAACAGAACTATTTGGATATTCTATTTTTGTGACAGAATCTTCTGTGCTAGCTCCAGGTTCTGCTATAACAGTAACAGTTCCACTTGGAAATGTTACAGGATTAGAAAGAGTTATAGTAGAAGCGCCTAATTGATTTGAAGTAGCGCTAGTTACTTGAGTGTCTACTGGTATATTAACACCATAATCATTACAAGTAACATAGTAGCCAGTCCACAAACCGGTACCATCTACTTTACCAATAACAACATTTATTGGATCACCAGCAGCATAAGTAGCAGCTCCTGAAGTATAACTAAAACCGGCATCTCCAGTGTTAAACTGAGCTTTTTCTGTTGATGCTACGTTATAATTTAAAAAATCTGGTGGAGTTATTTTATTTTGAAAATTACCATAAATAACTCTATTTCCAGCTACTTCTTGAGCTTGAGCTCTAACTGGTATTTTATCATACACTCTAATTAAATTACTTTCTGGTAGAGTTTTAGTTGGCTTAGTAGATTTGTATTCATAGTTAAAACTTGTAATATCACCAATAATAATAGGTGAATTGTCATCTAATTGAGCAACAGTGGAACTTACGGTTATATTGCCTGAAACAGGATTACTAGGGTCTGTAGGTGTAAAGCTAGTTACTGATCCAGAGATTCCAGGTCCAAAAGCCCTTGTACCAATAGTTATGCCTCCTTGGATATTTTTTATTGCTATAGAGTTTCCAGCAGCGCCTGGTGTTTGTGCGCCATCAACTTCACAAACGCAAGATTGATTTGTTATTTTATTTACAGGTAAAGTTTCTACTACTCTTACAGCTATACCGTCTGACTCTTTATATAATATATCAATTTCTTTTATTTTTAAAGCGTCTTGTATATCATAATTGTTAAATGGTAAAGGTACTTTAAGATCAATACTATTAACTTTATTTTCCATAAAATAAACAATAGTACTTCTATAAGTTTCATCTTGATCGTTTTTAGCTTGACTACCATTGTTTGTGGCGTTATTAGGGTCTACAAACATAAAATAGCCATCTTGCTTTGGTATAAATGCTATTTGAGTAAATGGAGAGAATATAGAATATGTATTATCTTCAAATCTATATCTGTAGGCAAATCTAACAAATTTATCCTCTAGATAATCAGGATCACCAGCAAACGTAGGATCAAAATAAGGATTTGCATTAAACACAACTGTTTGTCCTACAGAAAGAGCTACTTCGCCTGTTAGTTCAATATCAAAAGAAGTTCCACTTCCACCCACAACAGCTACTACTTTTTCACCTGTATCTGTAAGAGTAAAATCTCCACCTGGTAAATTATCTTGAACAAAAACTCTAGAAGCTTTTGCATAAGCATTACCAGTACCAATATTTATTTCACCTACAATATTATCCACGTATATTTTAGGAATACCTGCAACGCTATTTATTATACATGTCGCAGAACCTCCATTTGGTAAAAACAAACTACTAACATCTTTCATTGTAGTAATACCGCTTGCTCCAGATTTCTCATAAAGCTCTATTGCTTCAAAAGGATTATATTTAGCTACAGATATTTGATCTTCAATTGTATAATACGTAGGATTAGTGTTTCTAGGATCTGGATTTGCTAAAATTGTATTTATAACTCTTGGTTGATTTCTATTATCTGTAAAAAATAATAAATTTTCTAATATATTAACACCAGTTATTAGATTTGTTTGAGAAAAATTAAGAAAAGCACCTCTTACTAAAATAGTAGATTCATTAGTAAGTATATTTGTAGATATTATAAAGTTTGAAGCTGTAGGTTCATACTCGCCACCATCATTATTTACATTTGGATTTCCATCTAAATAGTTAGTGAAAAATAAATAAACAGTATTATTTAATTCATCTGCAAAGTTTCCAATACAAACTATATCAGTTTGACCTGTTAAATCCGTGTAGTTTGCTATTGCTTCGTTTCCAAGACTGTTTTCTAGGTTACCAACTTGATCACTTTCTGATTTACTTACTTGAACATTTCTAGCATCTCTATACTCACCTTCAGGTAATAAACGAGCGTCCAAGTCTTTGTTCATCTTGGACTTTAAAAAAGTATTTTGAACTTTAGCCATTAAATTTTAGTGTTTTATCCATTTAGACTTACCTCTCATTACTTGCACTATTTCATCAAGCTTAATGTTAGATAATCTTATTTTAGCATTTCTAAGTTTAGCACTTCTATCTTTTTTAAATCTTTGAACTATATACTCAGGTTGATTAGCTCTTGTAGATATTATATTATACATTATAGAGGCGTATAAAGCATCTTCTGCAAGCTTAGGTACTTTACTATCCATATCATAAGCTAAACCATCAGATATATACTCTAATACAATTAATTTATTTACTAAATTACTAGAAAAAGACATCTTACCTTCTCTGTAATTAGGATTAAACCAACCATTTATTTGCCCATATTGAGGCTCTATTCCATAAAGTTGACCATAAGCTAATGTATTATCAAATCCATAATAATTAGCCCAATAAGCATAATCATCTAGATTATCAAATATGCCTTGATTAATTAAAACATCGTTAGCTTTTTTCCATCTTTCTTCAGTAATAGAAGTTCCTTCTATATTTGAGCCAAAGTTATCTTGAATTGGAATTCCAGTTGCATCTTGAATTAGGTTTTCGTATGGGCTAGTTGTTAAATTGTTTGTTGGATATATAGGTCTTTTTACACCTAATTGATCAATGTAGCAAACACTAACATAGTTTACATAGTCTTGAGGTAATACTATATTTAAGCTAGCTGGTATTGTTAATTCTTGCGAGTGTATACTTTTTAAAGTATCATAGCTAAATTCTTGTAAAGATCTTTTAGCAAAAAATAATACATCAGATTTTTTAACGCTTTGTAATATTTTACCGTCACCAACATAACCTACCATAAAGTTATCGCAAACATCTCCAAGACTTAAATATTCATACCCTCCATAGTTGTTTTCTACTGTTGTTCCAAAAGCATCTTGATTACCATAATTACCACCACTTAGTGATTTTAATTGAACAACTACATAAGTGTCAACTAATAATCCAGAAAGAGTTATAGTATTGTTTTCTATAGTATAAGCACTTGTATATTCTGTGAAAGTCCCAGGTAAACCGCTAGGACTAGTGTATAGCTTAAAATTATTTAAAGCATAATTAGTTTCCGCTGGGTCATAAGATCCAAAAACTAAATTAGTATCAAAAGTTGTAGTAAAAGTTTGATCATTTGGCGTAGGTAAAACCGAGGCTGATAAAAAAACCTGCGCACCTTGATAGTATTGTTGATTTGTTTCAGTAACTAATGCCATGTTTTATTAAGATTTTTCGTTAGCTTCTACTTGAGCAACTTCTTGAGAAGCAACATCTATTATAGTAGGATCATTTATTATTACACCTGAATATTTTAATATTCTAATTATAATGTTAGTTTGCTCCGTGGTGCTCAATTGAAAATCAGTAGAAGCAGCTGGTAAAAAAACATACTGACCTTGTGTTCCTGATCTAAAGTTCCATCTTGGAGCTTGAGGTTTTACAATACAATTTACTTCAACACTGCTAGGTAAAGGAAATATTTTAAAATAAGGAGTATAACCAGGTTGTAAAATTCCACTATCTGTATAAGCTAAAGGATATTTTTCTGTAGGTGCTGTTAGTTTACATCTTACAATCTTATTATATTCAGATCTAGAAACTAACTGAGTTATATAACTTCCACCACTAGTAGAAGCGCTAGATCCGTAGGAAGAGCTAGGAGTATTAGATGAATTATAAAAAGATAATATATCTCCAGTCCAATATATTTCAAATTCAGTTAGCCCTGTTTGTAGATTTATTTGTGGGTTATAAGACCACCCTAATTGATCTACATCATAAGTTAAAGCTAAATCTTTTACAAATGGAGAAATTTTTTCTTCTTGGTTTTTGAAAATATTAAAATACTGAGTATCGTTTTGTGTATTGTTTTGGTTTTGACGGTTTAATTGATTCCCATCTGGAAAATATGATTCAAATATTTCCAACTGTACTTGCTGTGCTAAATTATTAAACTCAGCTGGGGTTATATAACCTCTTTGCTCTTTATTCAATATCTGCAAGACTGTTTGATATACCGTATTTATATTTACCATATTAATTTTTTTAAATACTAAAAAGGCGGCCGAAACCGCCTATATTATAGTATCACTTGTTTTTATAGTTTTTTATCTATAGATTTATAGATCTCAACACCTTCATCTGTTTTCAAGAAAGCAGCAAATGCTGAGTAAGGGTTTTCATCAAAAGGTACGTTCATTAGTTTTCTACCGTTTGACCCCCAAGTAAATGTTCTTTGATCGCCTGATAGATTAATAATACCAGCCTCTGCAGCTCTAATAGCTGTATTTCTTAATTGAACATTGTCATCATTAGCTAAGCTAATAAATAATTGTGGATTGTTTCTAGCAAACAAAAGCAAGTCTCTTTTTATTTCTTTAGAGCTCATACTGCTTACTTTAGATCCAAGCTCAACTCTTAAAATAGCCTCTGCCTGATCTATGTCCATATTTCTAGCCGCATTTAAAGCATCAATTTGAAGATCTAAAATATCTAAATCATCAGCAGCTTCTTCAACAGCACTAAATTCTTCGTATATTCTACCTTTTAAAGGGTGATACAAGGAGAGTAGTTTTTGTAGGTTTTGTTTTTCTTTTGGAACTTTTAAATCACCGTCCTTAAACATGATGTGACCTAAAGTTGCTTCACCTTTTTGTTCATCTACAAGTGGTGAATCTTGATTAGTAGCATATCTAATTTCTCTTTGCTTACCATTTGCTTTGTCAAAATATAATAAAGAGTGTTTTTTAGTATGTCTACTAGGTATTGTTAATGTTAAAGGATTTTTATTATTTTTTAAGTAATAAACTCTATCTTTAATTTCCCAACTTGGTTTAGTTGGTTTTGGTGCGGTTTTAACCGCTACTTCTTGAGGTGCAACCTCAACAGCTTCTGCTTTAGCTTTTTTAGCCATAATATAATAAAATTAAATAGTTAATAAAAAACCCTAGGGCTACGCTCACTATGTAGCCCCAAGGTTTAATTTAAGAAGTAATTACACTCCTTTGAATAGTACAAAGTTGTTAGCAGCTTGTGTTACTAAACATCTTTCAGATAGGAAGTTTACTTCCATAGCATCTAAAGTAGATGTAAAAGCTCCACCAGCAGAACCAGTCAACCAAGACTTCATGCGACGATCATCAGCTTGTGAAGCTCTGTATCGTACGTGCAAGAAAGGTCTACGGATGTTAGTTCCTAGTACTTGATCGTAAACAGTTGAAGTTCCAGCAGGAATTAAAACACCTTCAATAGAATTCACACCGTCGATAGCTCCACGAGTAGAAGCATCGTTCAAGTATTTCCAGTCTGTTTTATAGAAATCATAAGAACCTCTACGGAAACCGCTGAACCCTAAGTTCAATGCCATTTCTTCTGAGTTTTCAAATAATCCAAAAGC
>WLWG01000881.1_pt1 | contig 29673 bp, 39 predicted proteins | sample 6712871 | NCBI WGS metagenome assembly WLWG01 (sample SAMN12718693, study PRJNA515312) | sponge metagenome | isolation source: marine sponge | host: Mycale hentscheli | place: New Zealand: South Island, Marlborough, Capsize Point | collected 2003-05-01
TATATGCCTTTTGCTAACCACTTAGAGTATGAGTTAGCGGTAGACGCCTTAAACAAAGAATTAGATGTATCATCAGATGATGCAAATATACAAGAAGGATTGAAAAAACGCATTCAGCAGTTGTTGAGTGGCAGTTATTCAGAAAATAGTTTATAAAAACAAATATACCCACACTCTGAGGGATAAAAAGGAGACATGATGAGTGATCAAACCACAGTTGATAGTCCTGAAATAGACAATCCAGAAACAGTAACTGAAAATACTGAAAGTGTTAGTACCACAACTGAAACCAAAGAGGCAACTGCCCCTAAAGTTGAAGTTAAGGACGGCAAAACGTTTGTAGACGGAATTAGAGTTTACTCTAGAGATGAAACAAACAAAATAGCGGCTAATGCCAAAGCACAAGTTGAAAAAAGTGTGCTTAATGAATTAGACGTAGACAGTTTTGATCAAGTCAAAACAGTTATTAGTGAACTTAGAAGTGTTTCACCAGACCAAGAACAACCTTCATTGGATGTGCAAAGTTTGAGAGACGCAGTTAAGAAAAAGGAACAGAGTTTAGAAGAACTTCAAAATACTGTTACTTCATTAAAAACTGAATTGGTGTTGAAGGATCATATGAGCAATTTGCAAAACGCAATGCCAACGGAATGGCAAAGTGAGCAAAAAGCGGCAGTCATTGATTTAATGAAGGCTAGAGGTATGATGCAGATACAAGATGAAACTTTTGTGATTAAAGACGGAGACAACTTCCTCACTACAGATGGTGACACTCCTGATTACAAAACTGCTGTTGAAAGTATAGGTAAATCAATTGGTTTACAATTTGCCAAAAAAGGTATTGATGCAGTTAACACTGATAACAGTCAATCAGTAGAAAAGTCCACACGTAAAAGTGTAGATGACGGTAGACTTAAAAGTGATAACAAATACAGAAGTGCATGGGTAGCCTACAGAAATGCTAATCCATCACTAAGTATGGCACAGGTAACGCATAAAGCAGTACTTGACCATATGAATAAAAACAAATAACGTTTACACTTTGTAAACATGTCAATTTCAGGAGAAAAAAATGACAGTATCAGCAAACGTAAGTGCTTTATATTCTGACATTGTGGGATCACTTGTACCTTATTATGAGGACCAAGTTTTACTACCAAATGCCAGTTTTTTAAGGAACTTTTATGATATCTCTGGAGATTCCAGCGGTAACACAATTAAAATTCCATTAGTCAATGCATATACTAATGGTCAAACAGTGGCAGACGGTGCTTCAATTAAAGCAGTAACAGCCGCACAAAATGACTTAGCACCAACATCAGTTGATCTAACTATGAGCAAGAAAGCATCATGGACAGATATTTCACAAGAAGCAATTGAAGACGGTTCTGAAAGTCTAGTAAGAAACCAGGTAGTTGCAAGACTAGCCGGTGGTATTGCTCAAGCAATTGATACAGATGGCTTTGCAGAAGCCGCCGCTTCAGGTGCCACAGACTACGGTCAAACAGGTATAGCAGGCACAGTATTAGAGAAGAATATTGTAATGGGGCCAGATTCCTTAGCGTACGGGGTTAGAAGAAATCCTACAGTTAATGCCTTCTATGACAATGACTTTGATACTCACAACTTTAGAGCTACAGTAAGAGCTGGATTTAAGGCATTAGAAGCCGCTAGATTTGGTATTGTATCATCTAACAGTTCAATTGCAAGTTCAACACATGTAACTAGTCTAGATGAATTCCAACAAGCAGTCTCAAACCTAAGAGCAGTTAACGTACCAGCAATGGACGGCTCTATGTATGCGGCATTTATTGGAAGCGCCACAGAATATACACTAATCAAAGAATTAAACAACGTAGGTGCATCAATACCTTCACTAAGTGATTTGGGTAACCAAGCACTTCTTACAAGTTTGTTAGGTTCAGCAGTTGGTTGTATGTTTATGAGGACACAGAATTTAGCAACAGTAACTGTAGTTTAATTGCAGTAGGTACTAACAGGAGAAATAATGGCTTTTATAACAAACGCAAGTGGTAATGTAGTTAGTTTTGCAGAATTCACTGACGTCACAACTATTGACCAAAGGGTATTTGAAGCCAATGAAGGGCTTACACAAGATATTGTAGAGGATATGCTGGAGAGATCCACTGATAGACTCATACAAAAAGTGAAAGCATCAGATTGGTGGAGAGTATACGCAGGTACAGTAGGCAGTGGCTATAGTGGACTAAGTGAACTACCAACTCCAAACCCAGATTTATTTCAGAGAAGACCAGACTGGACTGAGACGTGTGTGTTTCACACATTAAGTTCTTACTTGTACCCAAAAATTGCTAACTTTAGTGACGGGGAAAGTGCAGAAGTACAAAAAATTACTTTCTATGAAAACAGAATGCAAGAACTGTTTAATGAATTACTCTCAATGGGTGATTGGTATGACAGAGACGGTGACGGGACTGTAGAAAATGATGAAAAACTTGTAAAATATGCACTTACCAGACGTACTAGAGGACGTAAGTCAATAGTAAGGGTCAAGTAGATGCGTACCCAGTTAAGGACACAGATTGTAACCAATATCAGTGCTTATACTAATTTTAGTGTGAGCACTGAATTACCCTGGGAACAAAATGATAGTCCTCTTTACTTACAGAACATGAAAGTGGTCTACGTAGGTGAAGATAGTGTGGAAATTTCTGAGATGATTGAAGTTGCAAATGGAGTTGATGTGTTGCAGACTGCAACATCAGTACCAGTGTTTGTAACAGTAGACGCCAAGAATGAACCTGCAAATACACAAAATGTTTTAAGTGGTATCCGTTCAGCGGTAACGCTCACAACTATAGATGGAATCATATCAAGAAACGTAGATATGATCACAGTTATAGATGAAGATACAGTAACTTATACATTTAATTTTACGTTTATAACATTATAAACAACATAGGAGAATAATATGGGTTTTATAGCAGTAAATACAACTGCAGAATTTGTTAAATTGGATATCAACGCCAGTGGTACTTTTGCCAATGCGGCACTTGCCATGGCTGATTCCGCAAACGTATTAACAGTACCTGCTTTACAGGACATCACAGTTAACGCTACTCCAGGAACATTTGAGTGGCAACAACTTGATGAATTGTCAAGTCAAATAGTTACAACACCAAGTACAAACAGTTTAAGTACTAACATGGTTTTAGATGATACTGCATTCTTTACAGGAGCAGGATCAACAAATGGTATCTTCCAGATTACCAATGATAAAACTAAAGTATACTTTAGAATGTACTGGCAAGGATCAACAACAGGTGACAAATACATTGAGGGTGAAGGCTTTTTAAGTGCTCTTGCTCCTACTGTATCTGCAACTGCCCCAGTGTGGGTTGCACCAATTGATATTCTTGTTACAGGTAACTATACTCAAGGAACTGTATAATAAGTAACAAGTTCTACAGAAATGTAAAAACAGTAGTAGGGTGTAAAAGCCCTACTACACTTTTTTAAAGAGAAGATTATGAATTATAAAGAACAAACAATTAAATGTTTTGATGATGCAAAGATTAAAAACTTGTATCAGTCACTATGTATAGAAGGCTCAAAAAAGAGTTTGATAGTTAATGGTGAAGAAGTCAAAGCAAAGGATTTAGAGGCTCATTATGGTGGTAAACCAGTAGCCAAAATAAATACTAAACATACAGATATAAAGGAAGAACAACATGAAGATATGGGAAGAACACAATCAACAGGACATCTTGAAGAGCCTGGAGATGGAACTAGCAAAGAGTCAAAGTGAACTCAAATGCATAGAAGATGACTGTAAAAAGGTCAAAGGTAGATTATCATTTGTAATAAGTGGTATTCATTATTTAAAAAATAAAGATTTAGAGGAATAAGATATGAAGATACAAGATTTAGCCGCAAAACCAACACTAATAAGCAAAACCATTGACAAGAAAGAACTTGTTGAAAAATATGGTGAAGCAATAACATTCCATTTTTATGATAGACAACCGCTAGACGTGTTTGCCAAATTGGCAAGTGCTACGCAGGATAATGTCATGGAAATTGCGGGGGTAATAGAATCACTCATTCTAGATGAAGCAGGGCAACCTATCATCAAAGAAGGTGTAACATTACCAATTGATGTGCTTATGGAAGCAATCAATGAAGTGACAACACATCTGGGAAAGTAACAAACCATCACATAGTTGTTGATAGCCCAGATACAAATTTATTGTGTATGTTACATGTGATGGGAGAAACATATGGGCTATTACCCAGTGAAATCCTAAAACGTGGAGATACATTTGATATGTTAGTGTTTGATGTTGCTAATACTGTAAGAGAATACAGAGAGAAGAAAAATAGTAAAGATCCAACAGTTAAGGCTGATATTGGTCAACAATATGATCCTAAACAGTTAGAAGAAGCATTAACAACAATGAGAGGATAATATGGCAATACAGATTATACCAATATTACTTGCAAGAGCAGGAGCAGGCATAGCCAGAGGTACTGTTGTGGCAGGTGCCGGAGCGGCTAGAGTTGCTAGAGCAGGCGCATTAAGGCTTAGTGCTAGAATGGGCGGGTTAATAACAAAGTATAGTTTGAGTGCTCAAAAATTCTTTAAAGGTAAATCAAGCAAAGCCACAGTAAGGGTTAAATTTAAAAAAGCATTGATGAAATTGGACAGTATAGATGATATTGTCCAAAAAGTAATAAAAGATGCAGTTCCAGTTATGCAAAATAATACAAGTAAAAGATCTGGATATGCTAGAGAGCATGTGAGACAAAGAGGACCATACAGAATTAAAGCAGACTACAAATATGCTAGTTATTTGGACAGACCAGGTGTTCAATTGAGCACTAGTAAAGGTAATCCTGCAGGATTCACAAAGCCCACAGAGGATTACATAAAAAAAGAAATTAAACGTAGGATTAAAAAAGAGTTAGGGAGATAACAGATGTCTGATGTAAACATTACAGTTGGTCTAGATAGTGGCGGTGCTAATAGAGGACTTAAAGAATTAAAGGGAAACCTAGGTGGTTTAGGCACAGCCGCAAATAATGTTTCAGGCAACTTTCTTAAATTAGCCGCCGCGGCAGGTGGTATAGCCGCCGCAGTTAAAGGATTACAATCAATTGGACAAGTAGGTGGTAGTTTTGAAGACTTAAGAAGTTCATTAAATGCAGTATTTGGTAGTGTTGAAGCAGGATCAAAAGCATTTGAAGATGTTAAAGCATTTGCTAAAACAACACAATTTAGTGTACAACAATTAACAAAGAATTTTGTACAGTTAAAAGCCGCTGGTATAGAACCTACAACAGACTTACTGCAAACATTTGCAGATGCCGCCAGTGTTACAACAGATGAACTAGGTACATTCCAAGCAAGTATGGACTTACTTGCAAGAACAACTGCTGGTGGATTGGGTTTAGAAGAACTTAACAGACTAGCAGATAGAGGTATTCCAGTATTTGATATTCTTAATGAAAAATTAGGACTTACAAGATTAGAAATAAGCAACGTTGGTAAAACAGCAGAAGGTGCCGCACAGATTATTGCCGCACTAACTGAAGGATTAGAAGAAAGATTTGGTGGTGCTAGTTTAGCCAGAGCACAAAACTTAAATCAAATACTAAACAATTTAGGTGATGCAACTGATGATTTAAATGATTCATTATTCCAAGCAGGTTTTGGTAGATTCTTTAAAGTATTAGCAATTGGATTTGGTAGTTTTGTAGAAGAAATAACTAAATTAGTCAGTGATGATAGTTTAAATGATTTCTTTGATGGATTAGCAGATTCAATATTTAGTGTTGTTAGTACTGCATTGTTAGCCGGTGCCGCTATTGTAGATGCTATTTCTCCTATATTCAGTATTGCAATGGTGGGCGTTAAAAATATAGTAGGATTTTTAGATTCCTTGCCAGCAGAACTTAAAGCATTAGGTATTGTAGGGTTCTTGATGTTGGGTGGTAAAGGTAAATTAGTTTTATTAGCAATAGCAACCAGTTTTGATTTTGTTATGGGTCTAGTTAATAAATTAGTACAAGGTGTAGAAGGATTGATTAATGGTGCTGTTGATGGCATCAATGAATTAATCAGTGCATATAACAAAATTCCTGGATTACCAGATATTGATTTAGCAGAGAAAGTTAATTTTCCTGAATTTGATGCAGAAGACGTTAAACAAGGATTAGCAGATATAAGTGAGTCATTATTTGGATTTGGTTCTTTATTAGGCAATTTTACAGAAGAAGGAGTAACAGGTTCAGTTAGCTCTGCCTTAAAAGCCGCACAGGCAAAAGTAGAAGAGTTTAAAGCCAAATTTGGAAAAGATTTAAACATATTGACACCACCAGATGGTGGTGATGATGACAATCCAGCCGCAACAGGATTTGCCGCAGGATGGGCTAGAGCATTTGAAGACTTTGAAACTGGTGTTAAAGATACTGCCGCATTTGGTGAAGATATATTTAATACAATGACAGAAGGTTTTACAGATGCTATTATGACATTTGTAGAAACAGGCAAATTAAGTTTTAAAGATTTGTTTAAATCATTAATGACTGAAATTATTAAAATGCAAGCCAATAAACTGTTCTTATCATTATTTGGAGCCGGTGGTGCATTAGGTGATTTCTTTGCAGGGTTTAAGAACAAAGGTGGTTACATACCAGCTGGCAAATTTGGTATTGCTGGAGAAGGGGGTGGCCCAGAAATTGTTAACGGGCCCGCAAACGTCACAAGCACAAAAGCAACTGCTAAATTATTAGGCGGTTCTCAACGTGAAGTAGTTGTAAACTACAACATAAACGCCGTAGATGCAATGAGTTTCAAACAATTAGTTGCAAGTGACCCTGAGTTTATTTACAACGTTACTAGAGTAGGACAAAGGAGGTTACCAGCATAATGAGTATACAAACATTTTTAGATAGAGCAACATTTTTAACAGTAGACAAAAGAAAAGTGTCTGCACAAACAATTACAAGAAGTGGACAAGTTAAGACTGCTGAAGTAGCCAGTGCAAATCCCTATAGATTTGCTTTTGGTGTTACTGCAGGATATACATACAGTGAAAACAGAGGTGCACTTGAAGAATTAGACAGTTTAGACATAACTGTAGAAGAAAACATTGACATTGGTACTACAAATACTAACCTAAGTTACCTAACTGCCCTACAAGGCACATTAGGTGGCTCACCAACTATCACAAGTGCTAGTGGACTTAGTATTGTGGTAAACACTAGTGGTGCAACAGGTTCAGGTACAGCACTTAAGAAAGGTGACTTTATACAGCCAGGAACAAGTTATAGATACCCATATCAAGTAACAGCAGATGTTACATGGAATGCAAGTAGTATAACAGTACCTATCCACAGACCATTTATAACACAATCAGGATATACAGTTAGTGGTAAACCATTACTGTTAGGTTCTGCTGTAACATGGAATGTCAAAATGGTTAACAAACCCAGTTATACGGTCTTACCCCATGATAGATTTAGTTTAGACAATGATGTGGAATTAGTGGAGATTATTACATAATGACTACTACTATTGCACCCGTTGACGGAACTATAAACATAAAGCATTGTTTGTTAATCAAACTAACATTAGATGCAAACGTGTACTACCTTAGTAGTGCATACAAAGCCATTACATATGACTCAAACGCCTACACAGAATTAGGGGCTTTCTTGCAAATAGGTACCTTAACTGAAGATATCAAAACAACTAATGGTGATATCAGTCTCAGTTTAAGTGGTATACCTAGTGAAGCAGATTATATGAATGAAGTGTTGACAACACCAATTAAAGGTGGAGAAGTTATTGTTAATAGAGCATTCTTTAATGATGATTATAGTGTAGATAGTGCAAATGTATTCCAAAGATTCAAAGGAATAATCACTAACTTTGGTATTGAAGAAGATGTAGACACACTTAGTGGTAGAAGCACTAACACAATTAGTATTGCATGTGCAAGTATTAACACACTATTAGAAAATAAAATTAGTGGACAAAGAACAGCACCTGCAGACAGAGAAAAATTATTTCCCGGAGATAATACATTTGACAGAGTACCAGAACTACAAAACGTTCAGTTTGACTTTGGCAGAGAATACACTTACGGTGGTGGTGGCGGAGGCGGCTACGGCGGAGGCGGTGGCTACGGTGGCGGTTTCAGAATACCAGGAATCATGAGATAATGATTAGGCAAGCAACCATACAAGACTTTGATAGGATTATGGAGTTAATGATTAACTTTGCTAATTCATCACCTTATAGTCCACTTAAAGATCCTCAGTATAATGACTACTATATAAGAAATTTATTAGTTAGTATAATTAAACAAGGGGTTATACTTGTAGGTGAAATAGATGATAAGATAGAAGGTATGCTTATTGGTCTAATACAAGAAGATTTATGGTTACCACATGTAAAGACTATGAAAGAGATTGCATGGTGGGTAGAACCAGAACATAGAATGAGCAGTTTAGGATATAGACTACTCAAAGAATATGTTACAGTAGGAACAAAATTACAAACAGAAGAAATTATTAGTGGATTTACTCTTACTAATATGGAAATAAGCCCAGACTTTAATTTAGAAAAAAGAGGCTGGAACAAAGTAGAAACAAATTACGTTTATGGAGATGTATAGATGGCAGTATTTACAGCAATAGCAAGTGCAATCATAGCCGGTTTAAGTAGCACATTAACATTTGGTGCAGTATTTGCCGCGGCAGGCAGTTTAACAGCATTAGGTATTGGTACAAGTTTACTTGCAGGTGGTATTGCTGTTGCAACAGCAAGGGCAAGTGGTGTTTTTAAACCTGCAGGAATACAACAGTCTAAAGATCCAGGTGTAAAAATACAATTACAACCTAGCACAGATAACAGAATTCCTGTGTTTTACGGTAAAGTTCACACAGGTGCTATTGCCGTTGATGCTGGTATAAAAAATCAAAACAATACTATGATATATGTAACTGTTATTAGTGAACAAACTGATACAGGTACATATAGTGTACAAAGTATTAAAAGGAATGATGCAACACTTAACTTTGGTACTGGTGTATCTAATAAGGCTAACGTTATAAGCCAAACAGATCCTAATGCAACGTCTACTACCACCATAGCAAACAAAATACGTTGTAGGGTATATGCGGGCGGCACAGCGGCAAGTAATCAAATATTCCCGGCTAGTGGAACACAAGTAGCGGCAACAACATTACTATCAACTATTAATGCAACCACAAACTATGATGGCTTAGTTTATGCTGTATTTGAAATGGATTATGATGTTGAAAACGGTTTAACACAACTTGGCACAATAACATATGAAATAACTAACAGTTTAAGTGAACCCAGTAACGTAATTTTAGATTACGCAAAAAATTCTAGATACGGCGCTGGACTAAGCACTAGTGATTTAGAAACTGCAGGTTTTGATGATTTGTATGATTACAGTACAGAACAAGTAGACTTTACAAATAGTGTAGGCGGAACATCACAACATGATAGATGGCGTATTGATGGAATGATGAGCACATATCAAGATGTAAAATCTAACATAGACAGGCTATGTCAAAGTTGTAGTACATTCTTTACTTACAATCCTAAAATAGGTAAGTTCACAGTAGTGCCTAATAGAGCGGCAACTACCGCAGAAAAGTCAGCGGCGTTTGTGTTTGATGATGATAACATTGTGGGTAAAATTGCAATTAGTGGTACAGAACTATACAGTTTGTACAACAGTATTGAAGCAGAATATCCTAGTGTTATAAAACAAGACCAAACAAATACTGTTCTTGTGAGTACACCTAGCGGTGAAAGAAACAACAATGAACCAGCAAATGAATTACAAACTAGATTTGATTATGTTAATGATGCTCCACGTGTACACAACTTAGCAAACATTGATTTACGTCAAAGTAGAATAAGCACAATGGTTGAATTTGAAGCAACATATGAAGGTATACAAGTAAATGTAGGTGATGTTGTAAAACTAACAAGTGCATTGTATGGTTACACAAACAAATTGTTTAGAGTTATGAGAACTACAGAAATAGAAAAACCTGATGGCATGTTACTATGTAAAGTTATTTTAATGGAATACAATGATTCTGTTTATACCCATAACGTAGTGCAAACTGATTCCGTAGTTGGAATACCAAACATACCAGGATGGTGGACTTTATATGGTAATTCAAACGTAATATTAGGTAACACTATAATCACAGATCCTACAACAGGTACTGCAAATATAGTTAACTCAGGTAATGGTAATGTTGTGGGTAACATTGATTATGGCAATATTGATTGGGCTAACATATCTTTTGGCGGAATAGGTGGATTGGGTGGTACAACAATTATACCTTCCTCACCTGTTGCTATTATGGATATTACTGTACCAGATGTGCCAGGAATAGAAACAATTGACATTGATATCAATACCAGTGATACAAATACACCAAAATACAAGTCAACTACAAATAATACATTTCCTAATCCTTTTGGTGGCACATGGGCACCAAATCAAAGAGCCTTTGTGGCTTTACCTCTGCCAAATAATCCACCAGCAGAAGATACAGAAGGAATATTACCTAATTTTCCAGAATTAGAAGTAGAATCATTGTATAACTTTAACGTAGGCGGTCAAGCCGCAGGTGGTTTTGGAATTAATTTAGCAACAATACCAGATGTTGTTTTAGATAACAAAGGTATAACAGACGTAGCCGCAGTTCAAGATATGGGTATTGGTTACAATTTAGATACCAGTGATCTTTATTCAACTATGCCATTTGCTGGACCTACAGGTATTGGATACACTACCGCGGCGGCATCCAGCAACAACCAATTGGTATTTAATGAAACAATAGGCGGTGATGCTGTGCCTGGTAGTTTGATACTTGGAACAGGTGTTCCTACAGGTGCTCTAGTAGTAGAGGTTATACAGCCTAGCACAATAACATCAAATGCAACAATGAGTGTTGCAAGTGGTACAAATATTGCTATAAACAATGCTAATATAACAGCAATAGGAGAATCTGGAAGTTTTTATACTCCTTCAACAACTACTGCTTTAGGAGGTATTGATTTGGGTGACTTTAGTCATATGAATTCAATAACACCATTTGGTACATTGCCAGGTGGCGGTGCCGCAATCAATTATGGCTTAAGAGCTAGTGTTACATATGAAGAAGTAGCCACAGCAAACAATGAGCCCACAGGTAATACTATTGTGGATGTGCAAGAAAGTCCAGTAATTGAAAATGTTTTTAGTAATGCTATACCTCCATCATTGGTTAACAATTGGAAATTTCCTATAACAACAGCACAAGGGCAAACTGCCGCAACTGCTGTATATAATGCGGCAGGAGTTACTCCACCAACTGGAATGACTTATGTGCCTCAAACATTAGTTTCTCAACCAATGGGAAATAGTTCAATGCAGGCAGTTGGTGCACAGCAACAAGGTGCGGCAACAAAAGTTGAAATTTTAAGAGCCACAAAAGCAGATAGATTTAGAGATTTAAGGTAATAGCATGGATATGAAACAAAGAAAACCGCATGTATTTTATAGTAAAGAAACAGGAAAAATATTCTCTGTGATGAATTTTACACATGCACAAGCAGAACAAAACTGTAAAGCAAATGCTAAATTTAAAATGACTTGCAAACCTGAAAGTGAAATTGGTACAGTTACAAATATGGTTTTAGATTATGTTGATGTAACAGTAGATCCTCATGTTGTAAAAACTAGAACGCCAGATGCACCAGACTACGCCGCAAAGCATAGAGTAATGAGAAATAGTATGTTAAGTGCAACAGATTGGACACAAGGTGTTGATTCACCTTTAACAGATGCAAAGAAATTAGAATGGCAAACATATAGACAAGCATTAAGAGACATAACGTTTGAACAATATATGAATTGGCCTATACAACCACAATAAAGATATATAGGAGAAAGATATGGAAACAAGTTTAACAGGATTAATATTATCATTTTATGATGAAGATGGAAATTATAATGGACCAATACCTAGATTTGTATTTCATAAAGGTGTTGCAGTAAATATAGATGATTATGCCGCAGAGCATAACATAACATTGCCAGACGCAGGAGAGTAGTATGCCCTTAGGAAGCAGTAAATTAGGATTTGTTAAAAACGCACAATACGGTGTAGGTGGTACAGGAATTCCTGTTGATGATGGTATGAACTTAACACTAAGTTATACTGGAAACACTGGTATAAGTATTGCCGCAACATCATTAGGTGTTGCTATGGACAGTCAATTTGCTAATACTACAGTTGGATATATCATAGAAGGAAATATTGCAGGCAGTGACTTCTCTGACGGTCTAGTGAGCGGTAATGTTACACTTGATGCAGATGGTAATGGCTCAATAACCAAAAACATTGTTACTACACCAGGAGCAGGGCACAGAGATTTTACTTTAAGTATTATAAGACCAGGCTCAAACGTTGTTATAGCAAATACAGATACTCAATACATATATGAGATGAAACCTATTGAAGCATCAGGCGGTGATGTTAGTGTTGGCGGCATACACATATTTACAACACCCGGTAATGCTAACATTAGCATAACAAACAGTACTGGTAACTATGCAGGAAACACAAATGTATGGAATGCTTATTTCCAAACTGGTAATGACAGCAGTTATTACCGTGCAGACAAAGTAGGACTAAAATATAGAGGTTTAATTGTTGGAGCGGCACAATCTAAAACAGTAAACAATAATGCAGGTGCTGGTGAGTTGGGTGTGTTAGAATATGAATTTGCCAATATAGCAAATATAGAATACACAATGGTTGTTGGTGACAACTGGACTGGTAGTGCAGGAAATTATGATGCCGCAAACAGCACAATATTTGCAAATGATGGTGGTGGTATAAAGAAAACTGCTAGATTTGGTAAAGGTGGCGGTGGTCCTGCAACAGGTGGTGGTAGTGGTAGTGCTGGTGAATTCTCAGGACAAATGCCATCAGACTTAGCAGAAAGTTCTGCCAATGTTGCATTTCCGGGTAACTTTTTACAATATGTTACCTTTGCTAGTGCATCACATGGTAGTATAGGTGCAAACGCATTTACTGAAGGCGGTGGTGGTGCTTTTGGAACAGGTGGTATTGTCCCAAGTGGAAATAGTACAAATGCATATGGCTTTGAAGTAACTGACGGCGGCACAATATATGGTAATGGTCAAGGTGGTAAAGGAGCCGCTTGGGATAGTGGTACTGCTAATAGCAATGACTTTTTAAATTTTTATTACAATCCTTTATATGGTGATACTTCACATTCAAATGCATCACCAATCAGTGGATTTGCTGGAGGTGGTGGAACCACAAACAGAGCATACGTAGACAGTAGAGGCCCAAGTCAACAATTTTTAATTGTTCAAAATGGACCTGGTGTCACAGGACAATTAGGCTATGGTGGTGGTGGAACACAATGGCAAATGGCAGATGTTGAAGGACAAAGTGAATATGGACCATATGCCACTAGTGCGGCGGCGGCCGCGGCTCTTAGTTCAGGACCTACATTTACAAAACAACAAGCAGGTATTGTAACATTAAGTTATCCTTATGCTAATACAAAGTTTATAACAGGCACAATTATTACATAGTAACGGCCCTATATTCTGCATTTCCGGATAAATACAAGCATAATAAATTAAATGCTTAACACACCTCAGTGTGTTAGGAATTTCCCTTAGGAGAGAAGTATGGCCGGTAGAGTTCTTAGTTTTAAAGACTATATAGGTGGCGCAGACAACGTTCAAGTTGTTGAGATGCTACCCAAACAAGCAAAAAAATATGTATATGATTACGGTACTGATGTAAGTACCTATAATTTCCTTGTTGATTTTTCAACAGTGGTGCTATCAAACGTTGCATATGACAGAGTTACCGGAGATCCAAACTTCACAGACACCTTAGTTAAAGGTTATCTAGGTAATACAAAATATACCGTAGATCCAGCAACGTATGTAGACACAACCAATGCCGCATCAGGTTTGGTTAATTTTACTATACCACCAGATAGATACCTAGGTTCAATTTATCCAGATGCAAGAACAAACGTGGTAATGACCATTATGGAATTTGCATGGACAACGGCTGACACTCCTGCACAAACAGACTCACATAGATGGGCAATTATTGAGAGGTATACAGCAGACGTTGTAGCAGGAGATCCTACAGCAGTAGGAAATTCTGTACTGTTCACTAGCATTGAGGTAACATAAGATGGCTATTAATGTAACAGGCAACATAGCAAACATTGCCGTTAACACTACTAGCAATGTTGTAACAGTAAGCTCAAGTCCAGTAAATGTACAACTTAGTGCAACAAGTGTTGTATCAAACGCCAGTGTTAGACAAGCAATAAACGTATCAAACCTAAGTGGATTTGGTAATTTAACTTATGATAGTTCAAACACTTCTAATGGTGTTATACAATATACTGGCACAAGTACAACTGATGTAAGAAACTCAATATCAGCATCTAGTCCTGTTACATATAATCAATCAAGTGGTGTAATTGGTTTAGAACAAACACTAGATGACTTAACACTTAAAAAATATCAAGAAACTGTAGTTGCACATGGCAACAGCAGTGGCAACATTGCAGTAGATGTTGCAAACGGAACAATTCACACATTTACCTTAACTGGTAATGTAACAAAAATTACAACCCCAAATATTGCTACAGGTGGTAGTGCAACAATTATTCTCACACAAGATGGTGTAGGTAATAACATATTAGACACTACAACACATCCTTTAGAATGGGTTAATTGGGACTTTGTAAATGACTTTAAAACTTTAGACCTTACAGCAGGAAATTACAGCATACTAAACATATTATGGGATGGTACAAAATACTATGCCAGTTTGGTAGTAGACTCAGAAATAAGCCCAACAAGTTTAACAGTAAGTGGTAACATTGTTGGTGGCAATATTGATTCACAAGGCGTTATAACAAGCACAGGTGATATTACATCAAGTGCAAACATAAATGCTGTATCCTATACAGGTGATGGTAGCCAACTTACAGGCATTGATTCAAATGCAGATGTTAAAACATTTATAGAAGCAAATGGCTTAGATGCAACTGCTAACTTAACAACAACTGCAAGTCTAAAAAGCACAGGTGCTTTAGGCTTAGTGGTAACTGGTAATGCTACAGTTGGTGGCAACTTAGATGTTACCGGAAATATAAATTCAGAAACAGTAGTAGACCTATTTGTAGAAGATAGAAATATTACACTACAATTTAGTAATGTTGATACTTCACCAACTTCCAACAGTCAAATTTTTATTGACAGAGGCACAGAATCAAACACTTATATCAAGTGGGATGAAGGCAGTGACAAATGGAAGTTTAGTAATGACGGCACAGTAGAATATGAAATGTTTACATATGATGGTAGTAATATAACTGCCGGCAATGCAAACATAGATACAAGTATAAACATTGCTGAAAACAGTGGTGCAAACGGTAGTTTAAATTTACATGCAAATACTTCAACAACAGTATATCCTAATGTAGTATTGTATGCTCCTGGTCATGGAAGAATGTTATCCAACCCAACTGCCTTTGCGGCAAGATTAAGCCCAAATGGTATAGAAGTAAATAATTTAGGTGATGCAAACGTAACTAGCAACGGAGCAACTAGAGGCTTTACTGTAGATACATCACAAATAAGAATGTTTAGTGGTAGTACAACTGGCACTAGTCCAATACAATTACAAGTACAAAATGAGACTGACTTCTCACTTAACCCAGGCACAGTTTTACAAAGAGGTAAGTTAAGAATAAACAAGCAGGGTGCTGGTTCTATTCAAACTGTGTTTACAGATATTGTTACACATGAAGACTTGCAACTATTTGACGTACCTTTTGGTGGTCAAGTTCAATTAAATAATGGTGCACTACTTGGCACTAATAAAACACTTGGTGGAGGCACAGCAGGCACTAACAGTATAGATGTATCAGGTCAAATTAGGTCTAGTGATAAAATATACACATCCGCTAGTGCAAACATTCATGCCGCAGGAAATTTAGTTGCTGATCAAAATATTGTAACATTAAACAATGTAACAGGTGGCACACTTACAGCAACAGGCAACATAACAGGTGCAAACATAAATGCAAACTATTTCCACGGTGATGGTTCAAACTTAACTGGTATTGCAGGTGATATTTCAAGTGTTGTAGCAGGAGTTGGATTAAGTGGTGGCGGTACATCAGGTGCAGTAACACTTAATTTAGATCCAACAGTTACAACAACAGCGGCAAGTAGCGGCGGATCACTAGCATATGATAACAGTACAGGTGTGTTTACCTTTGCTCCAGCAGATACTCAAACAGATGCAGAAGTAAGGGCTTTACTAAGTGTAGGAACACCAGCAACCCCAAGTGGTAATGGTAGTTTAGCATATGATAGTGGTACAGGTGTATTTACATTAACACCAGCAGAAACTCAAACAGATGCAGAAGTAAGAGCATTACTAAGCACAACTACAGCAAGTGCTAGTGGTGGCGGTAGTTTAGCATATGATAGCGGTACAGGTGTGTTTACATTTGCTCCTGCTGATAGTGTTACTACAGCAACAAATGCCACAAATGCCACAAACGCCACAAACGTAGCAATAACAGATGATACTTCAACTGATGCACCGCATTATGTAACACTAAGTCCAGCGGCTAGTGGTAATCAAGGATTAGAAGTAAGTTCAAGTAAATTATCATTTAATCCTAGTTCAGGAGTATTACAAACAGACCACATAAGCAGTGATAGTGGTCAACCTTTACAACTTAAAGGTCAAACAAACGGTATACAATTAGACAAAACAATTAGTAGTGCAGAAAGTAGAATCTTTGATGCAGACACAACAGGTTATGGTGTAGCCAGTGCAGATTTAGGTGCATTTAGCAACACAACATCATGTCCAGGTTTCTTGTGTGGTTTGTTTATAACAGCAGGTAACAACTTTGGAACAGCATATGACTTATCAGGTAGTTTTGGACTATACGCACAAAAAGAAGGTGCCAATAATGCATATACCAGTATGTTTGGTTCTAGTAGTTTACAAAATGCTATAGAAACAACAGCAGGAGTAAATGCAAAAACATCAGGTTGGAGTCAATTCTCATTAACAGATTCAAGTAGCGCCGCGGCTTTCCCAGCAGACACATACGTTACAAGTATAGTAGGTAATCAGGTTAATTTCAGTCAAAATGCATTGAAAACATATGGTGCTAGTAGTTTCTTTGTATTGGCTCCAGGTGCGGCAAGTTCTACACATGCTGACTTAAGATTTAGATTTAGCAGAGATACTGCAAATGCAAGTCTTCCGTTCCAAAGCATAGAGCCTTGGATGAGCAAGTATGTAGGTCCAGAAACATTTGCAAATACCACATTGGATTATGCAAGTTATACTATAAGTGGCACAACAATTGATGCGGGTAATGTTGTAACAAGAAACAGCATTGATATTAACAGTAATCCAGATAGTGCTATTAGAACGCAACGTGCATTGTTAATTGGTGCAAACGCAACACCAGACTCATTAAGTGTAGGAACAACAGACGTTTTACCAGGAACAACAACATTAGGTATCACAGTAGAACAAGATGGTCAGACAGACTTTGGTGGTGCAAATACAACTCCACAAATGAAGTTTATGATGAACAACTACACTGATAACAGTATAGGAAGATTTACAAGTTATCCACCATGGACAGAGTTCTTAGGACAAAGTGGCAATGCTACTGTAGATTTACAATACTTAGGTGCACCAAACTTTAACTATAAACTTATTGGTGGTAGTAAAGATGCCAAAGTTGCAACTAAAACAAGTGATGTTATAGGTAGACTTACATTTAATAATGTTGTGCCTGGTGTAGTAAGTGGTGCAGATATATTCCATCCGCCAGCAAGTTTAACAGTAAGAGCACCAGGATCAGGTGCACAGGCAAACAACACAGTTGGAAATGCTGACGTGCATTTGCAAAGCACATATTCAACATCATTTAGAAATGGTGCAAATATAGCCGGTGGCACAATACCAAGAACATTCTTAAGTAGCAGTGAAGGTAATACTGTAATTGCCGCTAAAACAGATGGTAAAGTAACATTACGTCCAGTAAGAGATTATGGTGATGAAGGTGCTGATACAACTTATGTTGAAAATAGATTTGCACATGAACTACATGAATATCATGAATTCTTAGGTGCTGGATTCTTAAGTAGCAAAGCAGGAACATTAGTAGAGATACAACCTAAGTCAGGTGAAACTGGTGGTAGTGCTAACTTTAACTATGATTCAAAAGGTGATGCTACACTTAGACTATCAACACATGAAGCAAACAATACTGTAAAGAAATCATGGGATATCACTAGTGAACAAAGTAGTGCTAACTTAATAATAAGAGATCACACTAATAGTAGTGACAAAATAGAAGTTTCAGGTGCTAGAACAGAATTTAATTCTAGTGTGCGTTTACAGAACTTAACAACTGCACAAATGAATGCATTAAGTGGACCAGCATCAGGTGATATGATATTCAATACTGATGAAAACTTAATGTGTATATACAATGGTACTGCATGGCGTAAGATTAATGACGCGGCAATATAATAAATTTAAAGAGTAACGTAAAGGATACAGCAACAATTAAAGGAGAACGGTATGCCAATGGGAAAGAACAGAGGAACCAAAAAGAAGAAGAAAAAGAACAGAGGTTCAAAGAAGGGATACAGCAAGAAGTAAACTGGCGCAAATACTTTGATAGTATTGCACACGTTTGCCCTTGGAGTAAGAAGGCTTACATGCAAGATAAAATCTTACATGTTAAAACAGGTAATCCCGGTAATGACCTAACCTGGGTAGCCTCATTTTGTGCTAGTAAGCATGAAGCATTGTTATTAGAATACAATGAAGGAACTACTATTGACACATTGTTATCAGTAGTAGAAAAAATAGAAAGTAAGTATTTGCACTTAGCGGCATTTTGGAGTCATCCAGATGAGAAGGATAATAATACTCCAACACCATGTGTTATAGTGCAAGACAAACAACAATTAACAGACTTAAGAAAGAAAATAGGATTTGAAGATGAGTGAATTAACAAGAGAACAATGTGATGAACTAATTGCACAAGTAGAAGATGTGAAAGCAAAGTTAGATGCTGGCACACACCATGTTGTTGATGGCGTATTAGTAGAAGTATAAAATGCCAAAGCCAACAGCACAGACAGTTCAAGCAGAATTAGTTCAACTTAAAAAAGAGAACACTAAGGAGCACAATGCTCTAGAGAACAAAGTGAATGACTTACAAGAACAAATAAAAGAAAACAGAACATTCTTTACACAAAGACTAGATAGATTAGACAACAGACTGTGGATCATAATGGCAGGTACTATTACTACTCTAGTAACAGTATTAGCAAGTATTGTTGGTGCAATGTAATGCCAGTACCTCCTGATTATATCAGAAATGCGGCAAGAAAAGCCTTAGAAGATAGGGCTGATTTACCACCTAGTAGACAAGCAGGTACAAGAGTAGGACTTGCTAGAGCTAATCAACTTGCAAATGGGGACAATTTAAGCATAGACACACTCAAACGTATGAGAAGTTTTATTGCTAGACACAGAGGCAACTATGACCGTGCTAAAAAGCAAGGTTTAGACAACAAAACCAGTAAAGTTATACAAGCAATGGGACTATGGGGTGGAACTAGAGCTCTTGCTTGGGCAAACAGAGAAATAAACAAAGCAGATGGCAACTAAATCACAAGACTTAACAGCATTGTACACAAAGAGAGTTGGAAAGGTAGTTAAATACCAATCTAACCAAACTAACCTAATTAAACTAGCCAACAAAACACCCAAAAAACCCAAAAACAGATAAATATTACTGTATTAATTCAAATACATCACAGAGCGTTCAGCTCAGTTTTTGATATTTGTTGCCATTGATACAATCCTACCTTATGCTACTGACATTGCGTAAGATGGGCTCCTAATTTGGCCTAGTTAGCCAAATTGATTATAGGATAGTGCTACACCCCTCACATAGTTTCATAACATTGTGACAAAAGTGAATAGATTAAACTCCGTTTACTAAACTTCAAATGATAACCTTAAGCAGGCTTTTTCCATTTTGTTGTTTTGCATAAAAGTCCCAGTTACACTGGCCCACTATCCAAATTTAAAATATATTTTTATATAATAGATTTATAAAACCCTTGTACATTTTAATTCTCCAGGATAATTATGTTATACACAAGGGTTTTATTTTGGCTCAATATCCTACCTATATTCTGTACATAAGCATAAATACTATTATGCAACACAACTTAGAACAGTGGATGAGTATGCTTAATATTATTAAGCCTTATACTCATTTATTTAGACAAAAACAACAAGACGCATTTGTTGGACTTGAACGTAGCCTTAACAAAGGTGTGTTCACAGAACTACATCAAAAACGTTTAATGGGCTTGTTTAAGTGGTTGCAGAACAACATGGCTAACACAGAACCCTCAAAATCAACACATAAGGCTAGCGGGCCAGTTTAATAATTCCGCTGTGTAAAAGGCTGGTAGTACAGCACACGCAACATAGTATGACACTCCCAATGGAGTCTGAAAGTAGAACCCTACACTTAACGGATTACTATACAATGAATGTTGACATTGGTAAACACAATAGTTCATAAACAAGTATACAGTTGGAACGCAGTATACTCCTAGCAATAGGGCCTTAGTAGGTGTGGAGTGAGTAAGAGATCCATTGAACGTATATTGTGTATAATAAAATACCTACGCCTTGTGGCAAAGAACACATCATCAAGTGTTTTTGCTTTTTTTTAAGGAGCCATGTGTTGGTTCCTTATGACTGCAGAATCATTCATCAAGCAAATAAATATTATGATATCAATTAGTTTCAACTGAGCTGATATAAATTTTGAAGAGCTAATTTAACCTTTACTGAATGAAATGAAGTAATAGGTTCCGCTTAACGCAGTTAAGTGGTTAAAGAGTTGATGTTTACACCTGGGAAAAGAGAGAAAATATGAATATAAAATTTAGCGGAAATAATCCAGCAATACATAGGAATAGTCATGACTTTATGATGTGGGATTTGAGAAGGGAATTTGAACGGTTATTGTTACTTCAAGCAGTAGTAGAAAGTTATTGCACACCTTGTGACTTGACCAAACAACGCATATATCAGTGTAAGTAAACCAATTAACACTATGTTTAATAAGTATATGTATGACAGACATAGTAACACTTATTGCACATGCCAACCATTTAATCTGTAACGTAAATGTTAACAGTCACGTTAGCACATACAGTGATAAGCCAAAACATTTACATTATGACATAAGACGTATCACACATCAGTATGAAAAACATCAAACTGTAGATCCAGAAGATATAGAATACTTACAGCAGTTGTATGTGTCAACTAGGGAGTTTTTGTTAGACCATGCATTTATATTAGGTGAATGGTATGCATATAAAAGCCACAAATACAAGAATCACAACATAAAAAGAGGCACTACACCATCTAAAGTGTCCGGTTTTATCAACTATAGATAAATAGTATTGCAACTTACAGCATATGGTGTAAACTATATGGTGAATATACAGGAATAGCAATAATGACTGAGCACTCACAAGATAAAACTCTAGACTCAACAGAAAATGCCACCAAAGGCAAAAAGTACGGTGAAAAGACCGTAGTGGGTAGAGTAGTGGGTAGAAATAAGACTGTTATACCAGAAGAACAAGTAGCACAATTGGCACAAATACATTGTACCAATAAAGAAATGGCGGACTTTTTTAACGTTCCATTGCAAACTTTTGTGGATAACTTCCGTGATATAATCACAAAAAACAGAGAGTTAACCAAACAACGTTTGCGTAAAGCACAATTAGACCTAGCATTAGACAAGCATGACAAAACAATGCTTATATGGTTAGGGAAGAACATACTCTCACAACAGGAGAGCCCAATTGGTGAAGACAGTAGCCAAGTGCTACCTTGGAACATAGAAGAGCCCAAAGATACGGAGGAGAACTCCAATGAAGAACAATAAGTTCATAGGGTAAGACCTGGCTGGTGTTAGACGCATAACGGTATAGGAAACGTATGCACATGTCAGCATTTCAGTCAGGCACTTTTTTAAAATTAAGGATATATAGATATGAAATTACCAGATACAAAAAATGCCCCAAGTGCCGGCAAGTTTAACGTGTTCACGTTTCTTGCTGTTAGTTTAACATGGGGTCACATGTTAGACCTAATCCACATATACATGCTACCAGTAACACTACTATGTGTTGTAATAGGTTATGGATCAGAACTAAACGCAATTAAGAAGCCTGAAGAAAACAAACTAGAGTTGTAATGGCTATAAAGCATTGCAAAAAGCCTGGCGTTAAAGGTGAATATCATCATGTACACAATATAGAAAGTCACTATATAGATAGATTTCATGAACGTTGTGAAGAACAACCAAACGGCTGTATATTCCTCAAAGGCAACGTTCAAAACAATGGCTACAAGAATTGGTGGTACAAGTATGATGATACAGATGGTAGCAGACGTTTACGTTACATCACAGCACATAGATTTGCCGCACTTATAAGTGGTAAATTTAGTGAAGCCAAAGTTAATGAATATTCAGTACTGCATAGTTGTGACCAACACTATGAAAACAATGATATAACATATAGACAATGTGTTAATCCAGACCACCTTTGGTTAGGTACTGTACAAGACAATATCAGAGATTGTATAGCAAAAGGCAGATATGTTAAGCCACCAAGTCATATAGGTGCAGACAACTACAATGCCAAACTCACAGAACTTCAAGTGTTGTGGGTAATTGAACAACACTACAAAATAACCCAAGCCAAACTGGGCCAAATACTAAATGTAAATACCTCTACAATAGAAGCCATACACCGTAACTTAACATGGAAGCACCTACCAAGATGAGTATCCCCACAGACATGAATGAAATCAGAGACATAATATTGGGTTGGGAAAAAGGCTTTGATAGTGAAGAAGAACGTTTCTTTTACTATCTCAAACATTGTGCTACATTGCAGTCAGAGTATTGGGATATGATGCCAATGGGAGGCAGTATAAAAGAACACCCATGGGATGAATATGATGACTAAAAAATATAAAAGAAAAATAAAAGACATAACACAAAAAGACATAGATAGGTTTTGGAACCACGTTGATATCAGGGAACCGGATCAATGTTGGAATTGGAAACTATCACCTACTAGACATGGATATGGTTTATTTGCCGCCGGGGGAACACTACATAGATGCACACGTTTTGTTTGGATACATAGTGGCGGATTATACAGCAAAGAAATAACTGGCAAATTGAGAATTACCACATCATGCGGTAATAAAATGTGTTGTAATCCTAAACATATGAAGTTAAACAGTCAACAAGAAGTGTGGGACAGAATCAAAGAAGCAGGCACAATGACTGTGGGCTCAAAACACAAAATGAGTAAACTCACAGAAGCAGATGTCATTGATATAAGAGCACGTTATGTAAAAAGAAGTGATGCAGACGGATTAGGTGGCATTGCAAAAGACTATTCAGTAACACCAGGCTGTGTCAGAGACATTATTATACGCAAGACTTGGAGACATGTTTGAAACTAAGTCCTGCACAACAAACTATATCAGATAGTACTGCTAGATTTAGAGTAGCGGCATGTGGTAGACGTTTTGGCAAATCATGGTTAGCCATTAATGAAGTAGCAAAGTATGGCAGAAATCCTAACCAGCGTATATGTATTGTAGCACCTACGTACAGGCAGGTAAAACAGGTTTTCTGGATTGAACTAAAGGAAAGATTAAGAGCAATTAATTGGGTAAAAAACATTAATGAATCAGAACTAACTATCACACTGGTAAACAACACTAGAATATTCTTGCGTAGTGCAGACAATTTTGATGCTATAAGGGGAGAAAAGTTTTCTGTAATATTTCTAGATGAGTGTGCTGACATCAATCCAGAAGCATGGTTTAGTGTGTTGCGTCCTACTATATCAGACACACAAGGTGATGCTCTATTCATTGGAAGTCCCAAAGGGAGGTCCTGGTTCTGGGATTTGTGGGTAAATGCAAAGAATGATCCACAATGGGAAAGTTTCCAATTTACTACATTAGAGGGCGGAAGAGTACCACCTGAAGAGATAGCCCAAGCAAGGTTAGACCTAGATGCTAGAACTTTTGAACAAGAATATGAAGCACAATTTGTTACATGGAGTCAAACTGTGTACTATGGCTTTACTGATGAGAATGTAAAAGCATGTCCACAACCTATAACAGATTACATACCCCTACATTGTGGATTTGACTTCAATATCAATCCAGGCACATGTACAGTAGGAGTACAGTTGGGAGAGGACTTTTATATCATAGATGAGATAATGATATACAGTTCAAATACTACTGAAATGGTACAAGAGTTACGTTTACGTTATCCTACCCAACCTATATTTGCATATCCGGATGCCAGTGGTGCACAACGTAGAACAAGTGCTAATGGCTTAACAGACCACATCATATTACAAAATCAAGGCTTTAAACTAAAAGTAAACAACACCAATCCAAGTGTGATAGACAGAATAAACAGTACCAATGCACGTTTTACCAATAGTGCAGGAGAACATCATTTGTTTATTGATCCACGTTGTAGGAACTTGCGTGAGAGTTTTATAAAGCATAGTTACAAAGAGAACAGTAGAATACCAGATAAGAGCCAGGGCTGGGATCATATTACAGATGCCGCTAGTTATTGTATACATCAATTGTATCCTATAGGACAAAAAATAACACCGGGTAAACCACCCAGAAGAAACGCAGGAAAGATGTTATCATGAGCAACAAAGAAATAAACAAACAACAAGAAATACAAAAGAAATACAAAAATACCTTTGACAATATTGTAAACAAAACTCCTTACTTAAAGAAGATTAAGGATGAATCAAATGGCTTAAAGTATAAGGGTGATTTCAATACTGGTGTGCCAGACCAACAATACAAAGACAACTATGACAAAATAGATTGGGGCAAAAAGCCTAAACCAAAATTTAAAATAAAAATAAACGGTGTATACCAGGATACAGATGATGACTAAACAATGGCATGGTGGCAAAGGATCTGCACCACGTAAAGGTGCAAACAATAAACAGTATGAAGACAATTGGGAAAAGATATTTGGTAAAAACAAACAGGACCAAGATAGGTACACTGAACTATTAAAGAACAACGGTGTTGAATCACCAGACAAAAAACATTACGGTAACACAGATGATAACTAGAACTTACAGATTTTATTGGTATGATATGAGTAGCACATACCAAAAACAAGACCGCATACTACACACAAATAAGACATGGACTATGCCCACAGTAGCAGAACTAGACTTATATGCCAAATATAAGGCAAGTGCCATAGGTGCATTTAAGCATGAATTATATGATGAAAGAGAATTATTAAAAGGAGTCAGCAATGAGACATAGAGCAGAACATAGATACACAAATAACAAGCACAGAGGCAAACACATACCACAACGTGAAGTGGCTAGAAGGATTGCACAAAGTCATGGATGGAATATTAAACAAACATTACACCCACAAGCAGAACAACCACAAAGAGAAAGACTTAGTGGAGACACAGTTATTATAGCATAAATAATAATATAGATTAAGTAGCCCGCGGTTAACGTAGCCCAAGCACTTATATAATCTATGCATGGATCTATTTAAAAACCCTATTGTGTGGCCATAATAGGGTTTTTTTATGGAAAATGAACCTCACAGACTTCATCTAAGCAATTATTCAGTTATGGTTGGTAGTTTAGTATAGATAAAATAAAAGGGTTATTGAGCCTAATACACACTAATAACTATTAAGTTGTTAAAGTTTATATCCGGGAGGATATGTTACCCAATAACCCTTCTAAAAGATTTAAAATTCCGGAACTTTCAGTATAACTGAGAATTCTGTTATTTTATTTTGTAGCACATAACCAACCTAGGTTAATAAAGAGCAATACAGTTGTAAATTATACACTTTCCTTATTTTTCAATATTTAAAGTTTATAAACTCTTTGCTACAGTTATTAATTATACTTCTTTACAGTTCAAAGTCAACCTTTTTAGGCATATTCTTTAAATGCATTTAATCTATACAATGATTCTACGTCTACATCAAATAAGCCGTCCCATTGGTCTTTTACAGTAGGCTTAACATCTAAATTTAAATGGTGTAAGTAATAACTCTTAAGAACAATTCTTTTAAAACCATTACTAGGATTAACACACATATCTTTATATTCTTTTTTACTAATGTCTCTGCCCAATGAGTCATAGTTACAAGTACCCATGTGTATCATATTAACTATTTTCTGCAGACTTTGTGCTTTTCCGGTAATCTCACCAAGTTCAGCAAAACCTAAATCATTAGTAGCAGAACCATGTTGATTATATTCCATTTCTGCTATTACAAATTTTTCACAGTTTTTTATTGCTTCAGTAGGAATGCCTTTTAGTTTTAGTATGAATAAGTAATCTTTGTATGTCATGTTGTTATCTCTTTATTGTTTATACTGTATAGTATAACAAAAAACGCAACCATTGTCAACCTTTATTTTAATCAATAAGAAACCTTCATGCACCTGAAACGTATAGTTATTATACTGGATTATTGGGTGTATGTCAACCTTATTTTACCCAAAAAAAAACTACAATGGTCCTTATAAGTCATTGTAGTCTTTTAGTCTCTATAATCAGAGTAGGTTTGTTAGGACAAGCCACTATTACTTATACCCAAAAAAAAGCCAAGACCTAAATCCTGGCTCTCTTTAAAGAAGGATCAGAAAGTTTATAATCTCTGATACTATTAATTAGTGGATACGGTAGGTATGCCACCAAATTCTTGAAACATTACAACTATGTTTGTGTACAATTCAACTCTAGCATTGTACAAATTGGTAAATTCTTTTTTATCATCATTTACACCCTGTTTCTCTTTGATTTCTTCTAGCCATTTGTCCATAGCATCTGGCTTAGGCTTTTGCAAACCACCATAGTTATACATAAACTGTTCTTTAACATGATAGTATAAATTGTGTTCAATATCATACACAACTTCTAAACCATATGTAGGATCTATTTTGTGTTGTGCTATTTCTGTTTCTATAGTTGTGTCATAACCATACTTTTGCAGTATGTTATTGTATATCTCATCAACACGTTTGTTAACTTCTGGATTATCTGTGTATTCCAATGTTACTGCTGGCAAATCTGTGCCAAGTTTGTTTGTTACTGTGGTTTTGTGTAGTAGTTTCATCTTATCATGTTCTCCTTTGCTGGGTTAACATGTTTAACACCCATTGCTTCACAGAACTCACTGCCTATTTGCCATGTTTGATGTGGTTTAAACTTTTTGCGTTTAGCGGCACTCTCATTCATGATTTCATTAAATTCTAGTGTGTAGTTTTTATCATCTGCAAAACATACTGCAACTGACTCCATTGTGTCATGCAACAGTTCATTTAACATTTTTGTGTTTATGCTTTTTATGTCTGTTTGATGATTGGCATAACCTTCTGTTATGTAATCTTTTTTGATTTGTTTGATAATTTGTATCATAGCCCATTGTGCCATAGTACTAGCATGTCTACATGCATTACCAAATTCTTTGTTGTGTTTACCTTCAATGTTCCATGGTGTGTCACTGTCATTGTTGTTTGTCCAATCCAATGCAACATCCAATATATTGCGTATTTCTTTAGCATGTGCTTCAGTAAAGCCAGCATTGAATAAGTCTGGTAAATCTATGGCTTTTACTGCTTGGTATTTTTGTATATCTTGTAACATAATTTTTCCTATATTCTAAATATATAAATGTTTTGAGCTACCTGTTTGCCACCAGGTTATGCAACACTTATACATAGACATTATTGTCATTTGCATAATAGTATTTATCTATATATACAGTTTTTAGGCTAGAAAACGGGCAATTTTGAAACATTGTGATAAATATAAGTCTAATTAGAATGTACAATAAAATTTTATTACAGGAGTTTTAAATGGCTCAACCTATGACTCTTGAAGAGTTTTTAAGTGGCGTACACCCCCTCTACCAACGTTATTACAATGATTGGAATCTGGCATACAGAAGTTACGTGGGTGGCGTTGAATACAGAGAAGGTAGATATCTTAGAGCATACCAAACAGATATAGAAACTACTTCAGAAACAATCAATACATATGACATAGATGAAGGTGGCTACACTAGTGCTAAACATAGAGCTAGTATAGTAAATGCATCATCATATGCAGACGCTGACAGAGGCGTAGACTACAGTGGCACTTTCTATGGTGAAAAACTTAGTAATACACCTATGTTCCCTTATGTAAGACTTTACTGCTCAGAATGGAACGCAATGTTGTTTAACAGCATGCCTACAAGACAGTTAATAGACACTCCAGAAATGGACAATTTTGTTAACAATTCTGATGGAGAGGGAAATTCCATTAATGAATTTTTTAGCCAACTAGACTTAATGACATCAATCTTTGGTGTTATGTGGGTTAGTTGTGTTAAGTATACAGAATCAGATTACCCATTATTCAAAATGCACACACCAATTGATGTTGTTAATTGGGAATATGGCTATGATGGTGCTGGTAATTTAATCCTAAGAAAACTGTTAATTCAACTCAGTGAAGATGATAATACCACAGTTATGAGATACTTCACACCAGAAACAATTGAAACTATCTATATGTACAAAGATGAAGAATATACTGATATTACAATTGAAACTGATTTAGATATTATAGAAGGTGACGGTTATGTTAAAACTGTTACTCCAAATGAATTAGGCTACATTCCTTGTCAGCCAGTTTATCAAGGTACTAAAATATACAATGGTGTAGGACATACACCAACATTTGACATTGCTCAAATACAAAGAAGCATATACGGAGACTTTGGTGAACTGTATAGTGCTGTAACATATGGATCACACCCTGTTAATTTAGTGGATGAGAACACATCAGAACTAAATGACGGTAAAGTAGGTGCTGAACCAGGGACGGTTCTACGTGTACCAACTAGTGTAGGCGGAACACCTAACTATGTGTATGAGTTTGTAGCACCAGAAATGCAAGGTGTAGACCAAATAAGCAAATTAATTGACCAAAAGATAGAAAAAATGAATCAAGTTGCAATGATCCGCAGTGATGACCTTATTAAAGCATCAAGAAGCGGTGTGCAAATTGAACAATATGACAGCAAACTAGAAGCATTTGTAAGACGTAAAGCAGTAGCACTGGAAAACGCAGAATACAACATATGGACTATGTGGTTTGACTGGATGAACATGAATATGCCAGAAGACTTTGCAGTAAGTTATAACAGACAGTATGGCAAACGTGCTTTAAATTATGAAATAGAAGAAATTAACAACGTATTAGCCTTATATGACCAATTCAATACACGTTTTGGATCAAAAGACTTGTACAAGGTAGAAGAATACCCAACTATTGCAGAAGCAGAG
>WLWG01000885.1_pt1 | contig 29506 bp, 45 predicted proteins | sample 6712871 | NCBI WGS metagenome assembly WLWG01 (sample SAMN12718693, study PRJNA515312) | sponge metagenome | isolation source: marine sponge | host: Mycale hentscheli | place: New Zealand: South Island, Marlborough, Capsize Point | collected 2003-05-01
TACATTTTGTCTTCCATTATTTGCCAAGATTCTTTAACTCGTCGAGCATGTCAGTCTTTTCCCAAGTGAAGCTTTCACCAGCTGGGCGACCAAAGTGGCCGTAGGCGGCGGTTGGAGAGAAAATTGGACGAAGTAGGTCTAATTTTTTGATCAGGTCGGCCGGCTTGAATGGGAAGACTTCCCGAACAGCAGCTGAAATTTTTTCTGGGTCTACGGTTTCTGTGCCGTAAGTGTCTACGAGCAAGCTAACTGGCTCAGCAACGCCGATGGCATACCCAACTTGTACAAGGCAGCGTTGGGCCAGGCCAGCGGCCACGACGTTTTTTGCAGCATAGCGAGCCATATAGCAAGCTGAGCGGTCTACTTTTGATGGATCTTTGCCGGAGAAGGCGCCACCACCGTGGGCTCCATGTCCGCCGTATGTATCTACGATGATTTTACGACCAGTTAGACCACAGTCGCCTTGCGGTCCGCCGATTACAAAGCGTCCAGTTGGGTTGATGTGAAATTTTGTGTTGCTGTCGATTAAGCTTGGGTCGATGATCTTTTTGACCACTTCTTCGCGGATACCTTCTTCGAGAGTGGAAGTAGTTACTTCTTCAGAATGTTGAGAAGAGACGACCACCGCGTCCACGCGAGCCGCCTTGCCATCGCGATATTCCATAGTCACTTGAGTCTTGCCGTCTGGGCGAAGGAACTCGAGAGACCCGTTATTGCGAGCTTCTGTTAAGCGCTCTGCTATACGGTGAGATAGAGCGATTGACCATGGCATGAGCTCAGGGCCCTCATCGATAGCGTAGCCAAACATGATACCTTGGTCACCGGCGCCTTGCTCTTTCGAAGAATCAGAGTCAACGCCTTGGGCGATGTCTGGGGATTGCTTGTCAAGAGAAACCAGGACTGCACATGTATCGTGGCAGAAACCCTTTGATGAATCGTCGTAGCCGATTTTTTTGATTGTGTCGCGAGCGACGTGTTGAATATCTACAACAGCCTTACTAGTAACCTCACCAGCAATCACAGCAACACCGGTAGTCAGCATTGTTTCACATGCAACGCGGGAGCTTGGGTCTTGCGCAAGCATTGCATCCAAAACAGCGTCAGATATCTGGTCACACATTTTGTCTGGATGACCCTCTGTGACTGACTCCGAGGTAAATAGATAGTTCTTAAGCATTTCAACCCCACCTTTCAGTTAAATTAAATAAAATAAATAGTTATGCTTTTTAACTTCGTTTTCTAGTTTTGTTATTTTAGCCTCTGTTGTTTTTGTGAACTTTGATAAAGTTCGTTCTAGATAATCTAAATTTTCAAACAATGTTCTAATGTTTCGCATAGGTATGATCCAATATTGCTATTAATATTAATTATATTCGCCTTATCCAATTATATGTTCAAATATGTGGACATGTAAAGAGCATAACGAAACAAAATTGCAAAAAAAAACCAATATAAAAATGTGTAGTTATTTACTAGTCGATATTTGTACATTTTTTTTGATGTTTTTTGTTGATGTTATCTCAGCAAGATGGCATTATGGAAAACTGGCAAAAGGAAAAACAAGCATGAAAAACACAGAATACAATCAATTAAAAAATGTTCTAATAGATACGGTTTTAAAGCCTTACAAAGGAAGTGTCAGAGCTTTTGCAAAAAAAAAATCTCTAAACGCTGGCTCTGTGCATAGCGCTTTAACAAAAAATATTTTGTCTCTTGGTTGGGCGTGGTACTTATGTGAGATTTGCAAAAAGAACAATTTACTGCCTCCTACAAAAATTTCTCATATATTTCACGTGATGGCCACAAAAGTGGCGACTAACACTATTAAATCTAAATGGGCATATAACGAATTCAAGGATGAATTGAAATGAGCGGATGGACAAAAATACCAAATGAATTAACTGATGCTCTAATTAGTCAGAAAGTATCCCAAGCTACATTTAATCTTTATTGTATTTTAGCTAGAAAATCTTTTAATGGAATATGTGATTTCGGATTAAAAGAGCTGGGAGGAATCACTGGTTTAGCGTATTCAACATTAAGGCGCCAATTATCAGAACTTTCAAATTTGAATTTGATTGCAATCGATAGAGGTACCTCAGGTCAGCATTTAAATTATAAAATTTGTAACTTGCAAAGAGCTGAAGAAGAGAAATCATCTGAGCTCAACAGCTCAATAGGTGAGCGCAACAGCTCAGTAGGTGAGCGCACCCTTCCTTTAAATTATAATAAATATAATAATAATATATATAATAATAATATATATAATACGCGCGCGAGAGATGACGGTTTTGTGGTTTATTCTCAGCTTGAGAAACTTAAGATTTCCCAATTTGGTACGAAGCCGCAAGAGCAGTTTGAGAAAATCACAGACCTCTGGCCAAACAAGCAGCGGATTAATTTAAAAAAATCTCAAAAACTGTTTTTTAAGCTTGTGGCTGAGCACGGTACACTTTTTCTGGATGGTGATGACAAGCAGCATGGCATCGTTAAAACCATTGCAAAATACGCAAGCAGTGAGGAGGCGAAAGGTCCTTATTGCAAGGGGTTAGACAAATATCTAAACAATATCTTGGAAACAAAATTGTGGGATGTTGTGTTTAAACCAAAACTTCAAGAAGAAGAAAAGCAAGCCCCGAGTCATAGCCTAAGAGAAACGTTTAACTTGAAGGTTAGGAAGTTGTTTTTTGCTCACTCAGGGAACGTTGATAGGCTCAAAAATGATTTTAGGCTAAAGATGGAACTTTCCGTAGTTAAAAACACTCATTCAGCTGAAATAGCCGGTGCTTGGTTAGCAGAGGAGATTGAAAAATTAAAAAAGATTAAACGAGGAGGTTGCAAGGATGCAGCATGAGAAGAAAATTAAAGTACGGCAATTCTAAGATAACTAATTCCCATGGCAGTTTTGATTCAAAATGGGAATCTCAACGATACATTCAGTTAATCCTCTTAGAGAGAGCTAATGAAATATCTGACTTAAAACGACAAGTCAAAATATCTCTTAAGGTTCTAGGTACTGAAGTAAAAAAATACACAGCAGATTTTACTTATCTTGAGGACAATCAACTAATAATAGAAGATGCAAAATCACTTCCTACTTCTAAGTCTAGAGAATGGATAATAACTAGAAAGCTTCTAACCGCTCTAGGTTATACAGTGCGAGTTTCTTTTAAGTCAAAAAAACCCATCACATATATCTCAAAAAACAATAAACAAATTATTTTAAAATAATTACAATAAAGTGTTGACATTACCTCAGCGGTATAGCTATAATTACTTTGTCAATTATGACACCGGCAAAAAAAAGGAAAATAGATGAACACTAGTAAAGCTAGCCAAGCTTATGGCACCACTAATTTTTTTAATGAAGATTTAGAAATATATGATGATATTTTTGAAGATTTGAACATAGACAAAAATGACTTTCCGATGTGCATGGAATATATAGAGCATACTTGGGCGGATTCATTTTACAGAACTTCTAACGCAATACATGCGATGCTAATTGTAGCAACTAATGAAGGACTTAAGAAAGCTCCAAGCAGCTTTTCTATAGTGCCGCATTCTTTTGCAGACTATCGGTGGAGAATTACCTATGCGTTTCTTTTGGATATGCAGGAGAATTTTGAAACTCATTTGTTCGATGAAATTAATCAACAGTTACCTGGATTTTTTGGCGATGATTTTGTAGTCATGCTTCAACAAGAAATGATTAAAGATACAGGCAAACTAAACCAGTTTAAGAAACCCATTTCACTTATTATCGATACTATTTTCGCATCAGAACTTAATAAGATTTACAAGTTTATGGTTAAAAATGAAGGCTTTGATAGAACGGGTGCTGTTAGGCACGCTAATTATGATGCTACTCAGATTGCATATAGCTCGGAGGTGGCGTATGCGTAGTTATCATACCGGAGAACATGATTTTTCAATTGACGACATGAAGTTAAACGCTCGGTTAGGCATATGCAATTGCTACTGTTGTGTAACAATGAATGGAAAGTGTTTGAATGAAAATATAAACAAACAACAAGTTCGTATTTCAACATATATATTTGAAGAAGAGTTTGAGTTGATGGAGGCTTAAAGAAACAGGGCAAATTTTTACTTAAAAGAGAACAAAACCGGCAAAGGAAATATACACTTTATTTTAGAACAGCGTTAGACATTGCCCTGTTGCCGAGATACTAACTTAAAAAATGAATTTTTGTCAAGATAAATAAACGTGAGGATAAGATGAACACATCAGAATCAATAAAAGAAATAGCTACAGCATTAATAAAAGCTCAGGGACAAATGGGTGGAGTAGTTAAAAATCAAAAAAACCCATTTGTTGGATCCCGTTACGCGGACTTGAATTCAATACTGCAAGTCATTAAAAAACCGTTAAATGATAATGGGTTGACATATGTACAGTTTCCAATTTCAGATCAACAACGAGTAGGGGTTTTGACAAGACTAATGCATACCAGTGGGGAGTTTTTAGAGTCAGGCTTTACCGTTAATTTAGAAAAAAACACTCCTCAAGGGTCCGGAAGCGCTATTACGTACTGCCGAAGGTACAGCTTACAATCTCTTCTTGGAATTCCTGCGGTAGATGATGATGGAGAAGCAGCAGAACATAGAAGCGATAACCTTTGTGGCGCCGACATTTGGAGTTTGAGAAAGCTAATAAAAGAGCTAGGAGCCACAGAAAAGAAAATTTGTGATCATTACAATATTTCTTCACTGGATCAAATGTCTAAAAGTCTTTATGACAAAGTTACTGCTAAATTAAAAGAAAAAATTGCTAAAAAGGAAATCGATCATGAAAAATAATGAACATGAAATCATACAAGAAAAAGCACGCGAATATTGCAAGCATATAAAGCTTCTAGCAAAGAATGATGCTAAACAGAAAAAAAGACAAACAATTAAAAAAGCAAAAGACCGTATGCTCTTAAAGCATACACTAAAAACACAATCTAGTAATTACGCTGGAATGGTTTACACTTTTATCATGAAGTATTTAAGTTGGGAGTCAATACAGTTTATTTTGCATGATGAATCATCAACAGATATGGAGAAATACCAATGGTTTTGCAATATATATATAGTTTTTAAAAATCAAAAAATAGAGAATCAGATAACATTTTTTTAACAGTGGAGAAAAATGATGAGCAGAGGAATAAACAAAGTGATTTTGGTTGGAAATCTTGGTGCAGAACCTGAAGTAAGAAAAACACCTTCAGGGGTTTCTGTGACTAATATTACGCTTGCTACAGCCAGTGGTTACAAAGACAAAAAAACAGACTCTTTTGAAATAAAAACTGAGTGGCACAAAATAGTATTTTTTAATCGTGTTGCTGAAGTTGCTGGGCAATACCTGCACAAGGGATCAAAAGTGTATGTTGAAGGAAGTCTTAAAACTAGAAAATGGCAAGACAAAAACGGTCAAGATCGCTATATCACTGAGGTTATTGGAAGCGAAATGCAAATGTTAGACAGCAAACAAACAGGTGTTAGTTTAGATAAATCGACTCCTGAGCAACCGTATGATAAAGAAAAATTTAAAGCTGTTGAATTTGATGACGACATACCATTTTAAAGGAATAAAATGAAAGCCATAATAGAGATTGATTGTTTTTCTAGCTATTTGTGCAATGCTCAAAGAATACAATTTATTGATTTTTTGCAACAAAACTTTATGACAATTGCAAATAACGCAAAACTCGATGAGCATTCATCTAAAGACATATTTAATTATTTGTTTTTGCAACAAGAGTTAGAATCAAAATATTTGGATGACTATACTAGATTCAAAAATTCTGCGATGAAGCTATATGACGGCTACCCTAATATTCAAACAACTACGTGCGATTTAGAACTTAATAAAGGTTTAGCTCTGGACAATAGAGTTAAATCTTTATCAGTTTTAAAAGCAAAATTTTTACGTATAATCAAGGATGATGACAATGAAATTAAGATATCAAATAATGATCGAGACGATTAACCCGCTATCTGTGATATATAAAGCGCTACTTAGGGTCCATACGGTGTTTGTAGGACCATATCTCTATAAAAACCACGGTCTACGTTACTTTTTCATACATAGACGAAGACAGATCATTTCTGGCCTGATTGTAGTGATTATGGGAATAGGGTTTGCATATTCAGCATTTGCGATAGCAAAACTACTTGCTAGTCTCATTCTCAGATGGTGATTGACCAACTTTTAAATGTGGATTAATGCCTTTAAAAATCATCATTCCGCCAAACATTGCTGCTATCCCACACAGAGCTATACCACCCCAAAACACTTGCATATTACCACTTGCCATACCATCATTAATAACTGTAATGCCCATTCCTATGAGGCTGCTACTGCCTGCGATGGCCACACAGCGTCTTGCAGATGTTTTGTTATTTTCATCTTTAACAATTCCTAGAATGCTACTAATTATAGAAATAAAATCCATTTTAATTTTCCTTTTTTAGTTTTAAGAAGAACCAGATCATACACAAAACCATAAGACAGGTGCTTAAATTAAACATTAACAATGATGATTGAACGCTTAATTTTCCAAATAGCATCAACGCATGATGAAGATTATATTTAAAATCCCAGAGATAGCCGACATAACAAAATGAAATTGGTACAGATCCTGCTAACGCTACACCATTATCAAACCAACAATACAAATGCGATCTGTTAGCGATAATAATCACAAACATAATTGGTAATATACAAGTAAGCGTACTAAACATTAGGTTGATATGTTGTGCAAAAGCACTGGGTAATAGACTGCCTGCAAACGCCATAAAGAAAAATAACAGTGTATAAAATACTGCCGTAACAAAAAACCTCATTCAACCTTACCTTTGGATTCGACTATGCTAAGTCTGTTATTAATTTGTGTGATGGATTCTAAATTTGCACTGGTATCTTGTCTACAGTCTGCGACTTTTAACTGCAAAAGACTTACCTGAGTTGTAAGCGAGTTCTGAGACTCTATGTAAGACTTTAATTTATAATCAATAAATGGCCCAATACAAAGTCCAATTAAAGATATGACTGCAGGCAAAGCCTTAATTAAATTTAGATGTTTTTCTAGCTCGTTTTTGTCCATTAAAGTCCATATTCTGTTGCACGTCTATACCAGCCATAAAGAAAAACCATCTGTGATGGTCGTTTGTTAACGATGTCAAAATAGTGTTTTATTCTCCAAAACTTAAAACATGCTATATCCAATTGCTTAGCATATCGTAGTGTTTCAGGTCCAATGATTCCATCTACAGATAGATCTATGGATAATTGATTGCGTATCGCTAGTTGTAGTATTTTAGTTCCACCACTAATTCCACAATTAACGCAGGTATCAAAAAAGTATCCAGCAATAGAGGTTGGGAGCTCATCACATCTGGCCTTGCGCCAATATTCGTCATAATAAATCGTTTTAGCTTGCTCAAGGGTAAGACTTTTCAGATCGAGTGAGGGATGTGATCTGGATGCTAAACCGTATTTAGTATAACCACCTTTATCGAGGGAATGCTGGCTCCCATTATTACCACCTCCTTCGAATTCGATAGTTTCTCTAAAAAACCTATCAAACTCAAAATGAGAGGGATCAGATGAAATCCTTTTCATTTCTTCACCCTCTTTTAGCAATGTCCATTTGCAAGTTCTGAGCCAACTATAGATCAACTGATAAAGGTTGTCTGTAAGCATTTTCTTAAAATATATATTTATATATATAATATATTTTAGTTAAAAGCGCCGCCTACGACGATGTGTGGTTCTTCCATATCACCCAAAGTAGTAGCCGCTAAAACAGGACACGTTCTTTGTTCCTGATTATGGAGATCGTAACCTTCATCAAGTACCATCGCTCCTTTAAAATTGTGTTTTACTGATAAAGAATTTTTTCTAAATTGCAATGCAGAAACCAAAGGTTTGCCTATGTGAGTGCCACTTGTGTGTAAACTTTTCCCGTCCCAAACAACGACCACTCCTGTGTAGCCAGCTGGCTCAGTTGTAGTATCTACGTTTTCAACCCAAACTTGACAGAATGTGGCATTGTACTGAGTAGGTCTAAGAGTCGTTTCTGGAACGATTTCTGGTTGCCATGCCTTGCTTATGGTTAAAGGCATACGATCGTTATTGTCCATAACGTTTAATGGAACATTTTCATTTACTGCCATAATTTTTTCCTTTTAGTTAAATTAGTATGAAGTTAGAGAAACCAGTGGTGGCACTAGCAATAGTTGGCGTAGCAAAAGTAAGACTGTTCATGGTTTGCGCAATTGCTGCAGCCGTAGTCGTTGGTGTATCAAGAGCCGTCAATGTAATCTTCTTACCTGTTTTTCCAGCTATAGCAGGGTCTGTCCCAACGCCCGCGACTTCAAACCACACATAATAACTAACCGTATCCGACGCGACTTCTATATATTTTGCTACTGTCCCTGAAGGAACTGGAACTGATGTGCAAGTAAATTTGTATTGAAATGCGCCGGCCACTGCTGTTGCTATTTTATTAGCTATCTGTGCTGCGGTGTCCCCACTTTTTAAAGGTACAATTGTGCGTGTGGTAGCCCCAAACGAGGGATTTGGCAAGGCCCCTTGTCCATCCACGGTAAAATACATAATTATACTCGGCCATGCAAAGGTTTGATCAAAATTACCTTGTGTTAAAGTTGATCCCAAAGCACCATATCCAGAAAAACCAGCTGCACCGTCTGGAACGCCTATTACTCCAGTTACAGCTTGTGTTTGATACGTAGTATTCGCTGCCCATCCTCTATTAGCTGCATTATTTATTCCCCACTGGCCTAGATCTAAAGATGTTGGTTTTATAGCAAATGCATATTTTGTGGTTGGTGATCCATTAGTATAGCTTGTAACTTCAAATGGCCTTGCTTCAAACCTATAAAGCCATGTAGTTCCTACAGCAGGATCTTCATTTTGTGTGATTGTACCGAAACCATCACAAAATACAGTATTCCAAACCGCATATGCCGTGGATCCAGCGCCTGCTGTCCATGGACCATTCCAACTATCTTGATAAGTGCCTGCAACATTGACGGCCGCAGCATAGAATAAATAAGTTGTTGGTGCAGGCGGCACCACACCACCTTGAGTAAAAGCCCAGTTACCCGTTGTAGACCACGCATAAGCACCATTAACAGTTCTTTCAATAGTTACAGTATTATCTGCAGCAACTGTAGCTGTAAAAGCTCCTGGTCCTCCTAGTGGTTGACTAGCTCCGGAGTCATTAGTTAAGGTAAAGCTTGATGCTGCTGTTCCTACTGAGTACGCAGATGCAGGTGCTCCACTGCCGGCCTTACTCGTAAACGTTACATCAGCTCCAGCCGACGTAACTATTAAATCGCCAGTGGTTGAGGCATTTGGTAAAACATCATAAAGTCGCTTTAATGGGGTATTATCGACATAATCACTCACGTTGTGATGCGTACCATCACAGAGGAGACTGGCATGCGGTGGGTGATTGGTTGGGGCTAATACAACACGCCCACTTTGACTTAAGGAAGCTAGGTTTCCATTACCATCCAGGCTTATAGGTTCATAATTGGTATCTAACCCATTGTTGTCTAAGAAAGTTGACATCATCCCAAGCTCACGTGCTCGTTCAGTTCCAAAATCTTCTTTGACATATATAGGATTAGTTAATTTGCCTCTTAAAAGGCTTAAATTAGTGGTTCCAACTGAAATAATCTGACCGGGCTCATATCTTAGTATTAAAGTTAATGAAGAATCCTCCGTAACTGTTTTTCCAGTTAATTGCTTAAGAGTGTGATTAAAATTGAATTTCTGCCAATTGTTATTAACAGTGAATGTGGTAAGTGTGATGATTTCGCTTGGGCTAGCATTTCCAGTACCATAATTATATTCGACCAATAATGTAACTGTAGTAGTTGTACCAGCTGCATAGCTTTTCATTTGACAGTTAAATGTTATATCTTGACCCGCATATGCATTTACCTGTCCTATTTCTTGTCTCAAGTCTCTTAAGCTTTCACCCGCTTGAATATCGGAACTTGTGATCAAAAGGGCATGCATAGGATGACCTTCCAAAGACTCAGTACTTACATTTTCATATGTAATTAGATTTTTAGTTGTGGTTGGTGAGTCTTGTCTAAAAAACCATCCTGGTGCAACATTGGTATCTGGATCATATACGGTGCCCGGAATATCTGACGATTTAGTAAATGTTCTAATTTCGTCAAACTGCCCATTTGTGAGTCCGTTGTTCATCGACGTGCCAGAACCGCCTCCGCCAGACGTTCCGTCATCATTAGGCATCCAGTTGTCAACAGTATTTAAAATCGCGCCTGCGCTATCTTTAATAACTACCCGGTACTCTTGAGCTGCTTTGACGTAAAATGGAGCAGCTCCGCCATTACTAGACAATAAAATAGGGTTGGCTATAGCAACAGTTGCAGCCCTATCTGAATAGAGAGTAGCTTTCGTAACTGATTGCCCTGCCGGAAAAAACACTTCTACACTTCCATTTACAGCTGCAGTAGCATCATTTTTAAAAAAATAATTATGGAGTGGGGCCTGAATTAAATATGTGTCTGCCATTAATTTCCGTCCTTGTTTGTAATTGATCTAGATATTGGTGATACAGCGGGCTTAGCTATTGTTCTCGCTAATAGAGCTACTTGAGAAGGATTCATACTGGTTCTGTTCGCATATGCTTCCAGTGCCTCTGGACTCGCTGTCTCTTTTAAAACTTTTCTTGCCCCCAATGCGGTTAATCCACCTAACCCAGTTAAACCGGCTGTTAAGACCGGGTTAGTAGCCAACCCAACTCCCAGTCCAGTTACACCTGTAAGACCACTTAAAACACCTGCTTTTCCTTTTAGTAGTCCACGCAACATTACTCCAGTTGGCACATTTGCATCTAAGTTTCGCTGCCTCGATGTAATTTTATTCAAGTTATCTAAATTGATAACTTTCTGTTGCGTTTCAGGATCTAAATTATTAAACATCATTCCAGAACCTTGCTTTCCAGACGTTAAATTGCTAACCAGTTGAGTAGGAGATATATCACCACCCTTCATTGTTTGAGATAATTTATCAGCAATGAGAGAGTTTTTTGTCGGTTGATCAAGAGTGTTCATTAAGTTTTGATTGTTGTCATCGCCTAATAATGATCCAGCTGTTTGTGTTGACTTCTCGCTTAATAGGTTTTGTATATTCTTTTTATTCCAGATGTCATAATAATTCTGTTTAGCTGCCTTATTTACTGCTTCAATTTTGCCTTTAAAATTTGGCAGATTTGAACCCATTTGCTCTAAATTATCAGATATGTCTTGGCGTACAGAGTCTGCCATATCGTTAAAGGCATCCATTTTGGGCGACTGATTGGTTGCGCCTGCATCTCTGGCCCTTCTCTTTAGTATGCTTTCGAGTTTTTTAAACTGTTCAAATGATGCTGGCTCACCCTGCTGTATTCGAGACAAAAAGCTATTTTCTTCGGAGTTAAAATTTGGGAGGTCGCCTGTGTTAGTTGGATCTAAATCAGGATTCGTGTGCTTGTCAATAGAGTTAATTAGGTTGGTTCTTGTAGTAAATGGTTGATTACCTGCTTCCTGTTGTAGAGATTTATAATCTTTAGACATGTTTTCCCATGCGTCATTATGTGCAGATTTTAAATTTAAAATGGCTGGCGCATTTGTGTTAGTCATATCATCTTGACTAACAGTGTCTCCAGAATCTTTGCCAAATATATTTGCTAAAATATCATTTTTTTGCGATATGCTATCAGCAACAGCATCTTTCATACCTTGCTTGTTCGTAGCAGCACTAAGTGCTGTTAACGCTTTACCAGCTGTTCCAGTTAACTCTGGTAAACCTACGCCACTAAGTGGTGTACCAGAGCTTAGAAGTGCCTGTAATTGTTCGGGCTGCATTCTCGGAATATTTCCTAGCCCCATTCTGACACTACCAGCTGGAGTTGTTTCCGCAGCAGCTCTCCCCATTCTCGATACTAACCCGCCTGCTGCTGTCCTCACTGGAGATGCAACTATTTGCCCAACAGCTGGCGCTACGGCACCTACTGCAGCACCTATACCTGCTCCTAATGCACGACTTCCTGTGCCTGGCTTGGCTTCCACAGCACCCTGTACACCCATTTCAGCTGCGCCACGTGTTGCGGCACCTGTTAATCCCTCACCTAATCTCGTTCCTAACGCAGCTTCGCCGCCAGCAAGATAGGGTGCATATTGAGCTAAACTTTTAACTATACTTTCTGCTGTTGTCGGGTCTCTTCCCTCTTCTTGTTTTAAATAATCCGTGCCCAATGGCTGAATTAAACCAGCTTGCTGTAAACGTTGCTGTGCTGCATCTGGCAGTAAACCAGCTACATTACGTCCAGTTGTTTTAAGGCCTGCATAGGCTGCTTTTGCGATATCTTCTAATCCTGAACTACCACTGCCGACTATACTGCCTAAAGGGCCAATTGCAGTTTGAGCTACTGCTGGAATAATAGAAGGAGCACCTGACGAGCCTGAGGTAAGGCGTGAGGGACTTTGGCTCGAGGCGCTCCTAGAACTGAAATAATTTTTAATTTTCGTGGCTTCTTCTGACGTTGGATTGTCACCAGCAATTGAAAAATCTTGTCCTTGTACAGTAATTATACCCAATTTATTTTGCTCCACTAATTTTATCGAGATCATCCATTGTTAGAACATTTTTATTTGATTTTGGTGGCAATACATGTACTGGATCACCTTCTTGCAAAACAGCTTTGTACGAATCTGGATTATGTGTTTTAAGCCAGTCCATATAACCGGGTACTTGATTGTAATAAACCTGGTTTTCTCTATGAAAAAGATCAGCTGCGTTGTTTAACATATTAATATTAGATTCAGGACTAATTGTGTATCCGGATCTATAAACTATATTTTGCAATTGTTTATTCATTTCAGGAGAAATAGAACCAGCTATTTGTTTTCTTAGCTGATCAGCTAATAACGAAACATTTTGTTGAGCAGATTGATACTTTAAAAAATCAGGATCATTAGACCCAACCAAATTATCATAATTTAATTTTATTGCACCTTCCGGCCCGGAATACTTAGCAATGTCAGGAGCTAACTGTTTTAACTTTTGCAATGTTACTGCAGCAGTTGTAGCGCCGACAACACGATCATAAAGTTTTGGGTTAGCTTTCTGTATGTTGTTAATTTCTTGTTGTTCTCTATCTTGCAAATTAAATTGAGCTTGATCCGCATTGACCGGAGTTTTATTTGTTATTTGCTCTGATATTTTTTGTGATGATGCAACAGGTTGTGCACTCGTTTGTGATGGTGCAACAGGTTGTGCACTCGTAGATACTGCTGAAGTTGTTTGCTGCGGTGATGTGCTAGTGACTACTGCTTGTGGAACAGAATTGCCAACATTCGCTCCAAGTCCCTGTGGTGCTGATCCGAGTCCAGGTACACCAATGTTATATAATGATGGCACATTAGGTGATTGAGCTGTAGATTGTGGTTGCATTAAAGATTGAGTTGCCTGTTGTACAGATTCACCAGTAGTACGCATTCTGTCTGTTATAACTTGTTGCTTTTGCAAAGGCGTCAAACCTCTAAATAGATTGGATTGAGCTTTTGCCTGATTTATATGACCTTGAATATTTGCTGCTGCAATTTGAGGGGCCATAATGTCAAGTACGCGCTGTTTAGCTGTATCATAGGGTACATTTGCAATCCCCCCTTTTGCTTGAGCTTCAGCAAGCTGTTGCTGCGCAGATTGTGTTGCTGCAGCTTGACCCGCACCTTGTAGCGCAAGTTGATTTTGAGCAGTCCCGAGTTGATTCTGTGCTGTTTGCAATTGCCCAGCTGTACGCAAATTATCCATGTCATCAGCGTTTAAACCTGACATATATGTTTTTAAACGCTGCGCATTTACTTGTGCCGCTTCTGCTTGATCATCAATTGACATTGCCATTTTGTTACTCCTACATTAAAGCTGCAATATAAGGTGCCAAGCCCGTTATGGCCCTTAGGTCACCACCCTTTTTGCCAAATCCAGTTCCGATTGCCCCAGCTAATCCACTAAGCGCAGTCAAGCCACCAGCTGAGTCTTTTTGCTGTTGCTTGTATTGTGCTAATTGTGCATTATAGTCATCTTGTGCCTGTTTCATTTGTGCACTCAATGCAGTTTGACCTGCTCCAGCTACCATACCTGCAGCTTGCATGCCTCTACCAGCCTGAGATTGTGCTAAACCTAAACCTTGATCATATTGACCTAGGCCTTGAGTTACATACTGATTTTGAAATTGATCCGCTACATTACCAATGTTCTGTTGTAGTTGTTTTTGAGCTAGTGGCGTCCCTACAAAACCAGTTGATGCGGCGTTCTGCGCTGCCATGGATCTGGTTTGATTCATTAAGTTTTGAGCATATGGCGACGTGTGGTAACCTGCTGCAATTTGATCTTGCACAGATGTTGGATCACTTACTAAGCGCCTTTCTTGTTGGCTTAATAATGCGTCGGCACTTTGTCCGCTTTTCAAATAAGGATTAGCTAGCCCTTGGACCTGCGACATGTAATCTTGAACTTGTCCTGAGTAATCAGGTGCTTGCGGCATGTCCTGTCCGCCACCAAATAAATCGTCTAATAATCCCATAATCATCCTTGACTAAGTTGTATCTATGTTGTTGTTATCTCTACTTTTGTAGGCACTCCGCCTACGTCTTTTATCATTGAAAGCTTGTTGGTATCGCTTTCATACACTACAGTTCCAATATGTTGTTTTTTTGTAATGCCGACGATTTCACTGGCTTTCATGCTTGGTATTAAGTGGCCATTAACCTGAGTTTGACTCATGTAAGTATGCAAATCTTTGCAATACTGCAAAATGTTATCTGCGCCTAATGGTGGAGCTGGTATGTTTACACTACTCAAGCTGTACCTCCACTAATGTAATATAGCTCTAATCCGTCCATAGAGCCTCTGTGAGTGGTTATTGTAACCTTTCCTATAGGATCTATAGCAATTTGCTTTCTGTCCGCTAGCTTGCGTTTAGCTGCCTCATATGACGCATTCTTTTGCTGCGTCCATTCTATGCCGTATTCATTGCATAATCTGAAAGCAGTTTCACTAATTAGAATGTCTTCATACAATGGATCCCAATTTGTAGGTATAGCATCAGTTATAGCAAATACACCGTTATTTGATTGACCATAGACTGTAAATGTCCCTGTGGTAGGTGTAGGGTAAACATTGACAGTTTTAGTACCTTCATCAAACCAGTAAAACTGAGGTATCGAATTTAAGTTTTCTAAACTTCTTTCATGCTGATATTGATTGAATCCACAATTTTTTAACTCATACCGAACATTCTGCAATACGTAATATACTGCATTCACTGAAACAAATGATGTGTTAGCTAACCCGGCAACTGCTAGGTTAGCCTGCACATCGATAAATGGCATATAACTCAAAAACATATTGTTAGCGCTATTAAATTCGTCTAGGGCCGTTTCTACTTCTGAGCCTGGTATGTTAGGGTCAGCTTGACGATCACGAAGCCCGCTTCTGTATATTGCGCGCATTAATAGAGTTTGAATTGTTGCCATCTTTAAAACTTCCCAATTGGAAAGACTACTGGAGGCAAATCCAGAAAGTCATGCTGTTGCAAAGGGTTCATTGTAATGCTGTTATCAATTATCTGAAAAAATGAATTTTCCGGATTCGGTTCAATCTGAAGCATGCCAAATACCTGCCCAACCAGCTCAGCGTATGTTTTTGCTACATTTGGCCTTCTTACAGGGATTAAAAAAGAATAGCTGAATGACCCAAAACCAACACCCGCCTTTTGTCCTGGCATTGGGGCAAGCCACGGCATGTTAAGCTTAAATGTATAGGCTGTGTCATTTGTACCTTGTGTTTCCCAGCACAAATCGCCGGTAAAAAGTGCAAGACCCTGACCATTAGTTCTAATGTTTGGGTTAGTTACTGAGTTGTTTAAGCCAACTTCAGGATGACCCGAAAAATCTATATAATGTGGCTCGCTCCATTCTTCAAATACAGTGGAGGGCTGCATGTATTGTTTTGAATTACTTTGCATAAATATTCCTTTATTTTAGAGGTACAACAATAGAATCTAGAGTGACAAAGTCCCCTTGATTAAAGTTTGCAAGTCCATCAACAATATATATTCCTGACTGTTCAACTTTTACATTAATGGCGTAGGTTGCACCTGAGGGTTTGTGTGAAGTAGCGCAAGCATAAGCACTGCTCACATCAAGAACAAAATCTTCTGGTACATCGCAAATTCTTACTCCATTACCGTTACCAACACCCTCATAATAAACCTTGCCCATTATTAGACCAAAACCGAGCCCATTTGTTCGAAAGTTAGGAGCCTGCACAGCAGCGAAGCTTCTCATGCCCCATAGAGCTGCATTTAAACTTGGGAAAACAACTTGTGTCATTTTTCGTTTTGTCATCTGAGGTTGCAGATAAGCTTTACTGTTCATATCGAACACTTTTTCAGCCGCTTTAACCATTCTTATTCTCCTGTTGTTTTGATGGGTATCATGATTCCATCTAAAACAATAAAATTATTTGTTCCTAATCTGCCGCTAGTGTCTTCAATTTGAAGCTTATATTCACCGGTTGAGCCATCATGCACAATTTTTGATGAACACATAAATTCATTTTGAATTCCAGTGGCTTGATGTATTTGAACTGGGTAGTATGCTGAACCTTCAACATCTGGAATAATGTCGAGTGGAAAATCGAATACTTTAGCGCCATCAGCAGCCCCGCCTCGCCAGTAACACTTGCCCATTAATAAAGCCCATCCTTGACCAGAAACATGCAATCTCGGTCCTTGAGCTGTTTCGAACCCAACCAAATCCCAATCAGTTGCTAAATCTAGGTAAATTTTTGTTCCAAATTTGCTAGTAGCTGTATAAGGTTGTAAGTAGCTTTTAGATTGATCAGAAAATACTGATTTTGCATTAGCTGTCATAATATTTCTCCTTAAATCGGGGCGGCAAATACCGCCCCTTTTTTAAATTACAGCTATTAAGATTTTACTGGGTACTCGATTACGTACTCAGGGAATACTGCAAAAGCACATAGCAAGCTAACTCGCATGATGTTTTTACCAGAAGTAGCAGAACCTTGGTAAGTCATGTGCATCCAGCAACCACTATCTTTGTCTTTAACAACAGTAGAGTCTGCGCCAGCAATTTTAGCCATTGGCAAAGTAACCATGGTTAAACCTTGTTTAGTGAAAGCAAAGTTAGACCTACGATCAGCATATATCTCTACTGAAGCTGCAGCAGCTGGTAAAGCTGAAACATTTCTGTGAGGACCAGTAGCTAATAAAGGAGCAGATAAAACTACGTCTATCGCACCAGCACCAGATGCAACTGCGTCAGCAGAAACTGTTACTACCAATCCGTAGTCAGATTCGTCTTTAGCAATTTGGTTAAGCAATTTAACAGAAGGAATAGAGATTCTGTCACCAGCTTTCAAAGTAGCAGCAGCAGCTAGACCAGCAAGACTCAAAGTCAAACCATCAGCACTTAGAGCTGTTACTGTAACACCAGCTGTACCAGCACCAGTACCAGCAACGTGTTTAGGTATAGTTGGAGTTTGATAGAAATCAAAACCACTTAGGTTACCAATTCGTGCACGACGCTGAATGTCAGAGTTAGTAATGTCATTGAAGCTATTGCTTAGAGACTTTCTTAATGAAGATGCGTCACGGCTGTTAGTAACCATGTTACGATCTTGATAAGATAGGCGTTGATAATCTGCAAGAGCAACTACGTCTTCAACAGGATCAATCGTGCTGAAGCTAGAAGCGTTAAACTTAGCAACTGTATCAACAGGTGTTAAATATGCAGATTTTTGCATTACTTGAGCAGCAGCTTTCTGTACTTGTGCGCCTAGAGAAGCTACGATTTCTTGACCATAGTCATTCCAGAAACGCTCACGACCACCTAGATCAGTGTACTCTTCAAGACTGCCGACTTCAAAAGCGACCGAATAAATATCGCTATCACTAATAGTAACTGGTAATACACGATCAACGATATCTTGTGCAGCTACTGCTAATCCAGTTGTTACAGTTGGTGAACCACATTGTTTTACATTGATTGTTTGACCAGAGATAAAACCACCAGCGTTTTCACCGAAATTATCAATGTAATCACTGTTAGCAAGTTTAGTAAAAATGTTTTCTTTTGAAAATCCAAACGCTAAGTCTTTGACTAGCGTGGATGTAATAATATTGTTAGCCATTGTTTTTCCTTAAACAAAATAGCCCAAACCTCCGCGTCCCTGCCGAGTTAGTAATAATTTAGTTGTTTGCGATAATTCGCGTCCCGCATTCATAGCAAGCGTGGCTATTGCATACACAAATTAATGGAAGAAAAACACAACTGGAGTTTTAGTAGCCAGGGGGCAACTACATCGACACTTCGCCTGCACATATGATCAGTAGGCGCAAGAGTGAACTGCGACACCTGGCACTATAACATATATTTTCAAAGAAATCAATCAGGACATCTCCACCGTTTCAAGGCTAGCGCTTTTCTTGTTGGCTTCCCTTTCATATCTTTTAATGCTCCTGGCATGCCACCCATGCGTGCACAAAAGGATTTTCGGCGTGCTTTTTCTTTAGTAGTTAGATTTTTTTTTTAGTAACAGGTGCTTTTAAATTACTTCCAGTAGCTTTGTTATATTTTTTTCTACCTTTTTCAGTCAGTCCGCCTTTTTTTGATTTTTCTCCTTTTGCTACTGACAAATAAACTTGTTTTTTCATTACATTCCCACCTTTTTCATTGTGATCGTGTGAGCCTGTGTAAATGTTTTTCCTTCTTTCATCAGTTTTTTCATTTCATCCATGTGTTTTTTGCTGTGACCATGGTCAATTTGATGTCTCATTAGTGCATCTTCTTGTCGTTTTGTAATTTTTTTCATTAGTAATCCTGATTTTATTCATATGCTTTAGTTAGAAAAGATGGTCTTCCGCCGGCATCATCGCCACCCTGCACTTCTGGAATGGCTTTTAAGTCCGGTTCACCTTGCGAGTTAAGAGATTGCTTTTTGTTGTCAGCATTTACTTTTAACCAATAGTCTTTGCTGGGCGCATTAAGAAACTGTCCAAAAGCGCTTGGGTCCGACATAAAAGAATGCAAAGCTGCTACTTTTTCTTCATGTGATCCTGGGTAGTTTGCTACAGCTGCTTGCATAGAATATATGCCTTTTTTCAAACTATCATCTGTAGAGTTTTCTGGATTAAGCATTAATTGGCCATTTTCACTAGCCGCTGCATTTTTAAAATCTGGATTGTTTTTAATTTCATTAGCAACTGCTTGTGATAAAGCTTGGTAGTTTTCTTCTAGTTTTTGTTGTTGACTAGTTACTTGCAATTGTTGTTGGTGTTCAGCTGTTTTTTGCTTTAACAATTCATCAAATGTTTGCATTTGTTCAGGAGTAGCGGAGCCTGCAGCACCGGCTAATGCTTGAAGTTGCGCATCTTTTTCAGCTAACTGTCTTTGCAAATCATCTTTTCCTTTTTGAGCTCTGCCAAGACGATCTTTAATTGCTTTCTCCAATTGATCTTGTGTGAACATTTTTGTTGACTCTTGAGCATCACTGTTACTAGTTTCCTGTTGATCAGTTTGATCATCTGTTTGTGGTTCTTCGATTGCTTCGCTTGTATTTTCTTCAGCCATTTTTAAAGTCCTTTTAGTTTAGTTGAAATGTTAATGATTTAAGTGTTAAGTCCAATTTTCCGTAGTAAGTAATTTCGAATCCAACGGATCCTTCTACAGCCGATTGTATAGACCAACGCGTAATGTTTTCTCGCTGACCTGTCTCGCCTAGTCTGCTAGTTATCGCGTTAGACCAAGTAAGATTGTCTCGACTAAATCGCATAATTAGATGTTGTGGTTCATCTGTTGATTCCTGTACTTTTCCTTGAACCACTTCAGCTACAATATTAGATATTTTTTGTCTAAAACTATTTCGTTGAGCAGCAGGAATATCGAGCATTAATGATCTTACAGTAAAAAATCTATCAGCCTGTTGTTCATCGGTAAGTTGATAGAACCCATCAGCAAAACCGACAACTGGAACGTTTCTTACGGCGTCAGTTAAATATGTGCCCAATGAAGAAATGACATGATAATCAACCTGACTCCATTTCTGACTATTTAGATTATATATCCAGCTTACATCTCCGCCATTATCAGCACTGTTAGGGAAATATAGATGATATATCCATTGTCCTTTTGCAGTATAAAATGATCCATGAGAGCTTGCTGCAGCATCGTACTTAGAAAACAAATGAGTTAATCCAGAATCTGTTAAAGGCTTAACTCCTGTTTCATCCATCATCATTACTTTGTAGTCATCTGATAACCAGACAACTGCATCTATATTGCTCACAACACTATCTGTGGAAATACAGCCATAGTCGGTTCGGTAAGAGTTATCTCGCGTAAATGGAAATGGTTGATTAAGGGTAACCATGTTAGGCACCCAGCGCTCTATTGCGGATCCGCCCAGAACAAACAAATTGTTTTTAAATGTAGTTAGACATACAAGGCTTGTTAATGCACTTTCGATTTGCGCCTCGTCGAACACAGACCATGTTAGACCATCATTAGGTGAACTTACTTGAAACTTGCCGCCATTAGCACTTCCAACTATAAAACTTGTGTTTAGTTCAGTGCAAGTAATCGGGTTAGTTAGATCAAAACCAACTGTTGAATCTAATGTAGTTAATTTATCAGCTATTGTAGTAGATTGAGTGAGTATATATGCGTTTAATCCATCACAAATACACAATTGATTTTTCATGTTTTCAGCAATCTGAACTGGTTGACTAGAGTTAGGAATAGTAGCAATTGTCTGTTTAGTGCCAACCAGTGTAACTCGCTCTATCGCTGTATCTGTTACAACTAAGTATGATCCGCCATTAAATGGAGTATACCAAATTGCTCTTGCGTTATTGAGCGCGATGATTAGCTTTTGTCCTGGTGTTGAAAAAACTTTATTATCCTCACCCACGAAACAATTAAGAAATTTTGAATTAACCATCTGTTCGTCCACAGATACCACAGAGCCGGTGTTAATAGGTACATTTACAATTGCCATTACAATATATCCTCTTCTTCAGGATCAACATTGTTTTGAATATGAGCCACTGTTACCTTGCTAATATTATCACGTTGATTCTGTCTTTCTTCAGACATTGTTTTTAAGTTTTCAGCACCAACCTCATTTCTTTTAAGATCTAACTCCTGAGGAGCCATAGTTTCTTTTAAATTAGCTTCTTGTTGTTGTATTCCAGCTTTTTGCGCTTCGATATTTAACTTTTGCATCGAAATTTGATTGTTTTGCTCTTTAACTTGCATTTCACGCTCTTGCATATTCATCTGAAAAGGAACTGGTATAGTCTGTGGCTGTTGCTGAGCTTGTTGTTGAGCTTGTTGCTGTTGCTGCATAGCTTGTTGCTGCATAAACTCATCTAAGCTAATTTGACCTTCAAACAACTGTAACTGCAAGGGGCCTAATTGTGACTTCATTACTTGTATTAAGCCGTCTTTATCAGGAAGGTTCATGCTTTCTAAAGTAGCAATACCGACAAATGGCGCGAGCTGTGGATTGGCTTGACCTAGAGCCTGCAAATCTGCAATTGCATTTTGTTTTTGTAAAGCACTAGAAGGACCAGCAGATATGCTATACAGATATTTATTAGCCATCAGCTTAACATTATTTTGTAATGTTCCAGTAACTGGTTGAGGTACATTGATAGACAATACCTGTGCTTGGCCACCAATGTTTTTAACAACCATTGCTCTCTGCTCAGTATATACCTTAGGTATCATCTGTTGCACAATTTGAGCTACTGTGTTGATGCAATTTACATGAGAATCCATCAAATTGTTGTTAATTACTTCTGATTGCCTTACACGAGCATCGATAGCAACACCTGATATAGCGTTATCTTTTGAGCCCATCTGACTTAACTGAACACCAGAAATAGAATCTATTAACTGTGCTACATTACCACTAATAGCATCTAAACCTTGAGGCATTTGAAATTGTGGCAAAGGCTGTGGTGGAGTGCTAGCTTGGTCAAAAACAAAAGCGCCCGAGCTTGAACTATATTTTTTTGCTGACTCTTGAGCATCAGTGTTTAATACATGTTCTTTGCTTAGAATGATGCTTTTACCACTAGATGCAGATTTTAATGCACTTGCTTGAGTTGATATCGCATAGTTAAGAAGTCTTTGTGGATCCATCAAAGGGTAAATGTATGGGGTAGTAAACAAGCGTTTGTCGATAGTTTTAGTAGCGCCATACCAATAAACCAAAGGAAGCAAATCATCAGTTGGCCATTGTTGTGATTCCACCTTGTCTTCATTTAGAAAGCGACAATATTGTATGCTTGCTACATTTCTAACCTTTATTATAGGTTGACCAAGTTCATTTTCAGCAACTTCATCAACAGACTCATCAATTAAGTCTATGCGTTTGTATTCACCTGAAACCAGCAATGCAAACTTTTGCTTCTTAAAACTTCTGTACCAATAATCAATTAGAGTGTTGTTTTTTTGTGCTTTAGCTTGATAGGCTACCGGCAAATTATTTTTATCGAGATTAGACTTTACGATTCCACAGTATGCTCCATCGACCCTAGACGGTAGTTTAGCCATAGGGTCGAAAAAGCACTCTGAGACATTATCAATGGAGCTAATTGTAATGCCTTTATTTAGCGACTTTTGGTTTTCATATGCGTAACCAACCTTCGCTACTGCAGAGCCGTACTCTAGCATTTTATCTGCACAATGATCAAACGCATCACGACTTTCATTGTTTATAGCAATATGTTCCATAATTGCTTTATAAACTTCTTGCTGGTCTTCTGCCTCTGGATCGGTGTTGTTAGTGTTTGGCGTCAAATCTAAAGTTAACTGTATTTCTTTAAAATTTGCTTTTACAGTTGCTACTTTTGTGCCAGAAATGTTTAATATTAGACTTTCTTTTGACTCTCTTGCACGTCTTTCGACTACTTGTGCATCCCATTGTTCTCCAGCCTGAAATGCCTCACAACTTTTTCCCCGATCCCAATTGCGTGTATTAATATCGCACCACGCATCATATTTTTTCTCGACATCGCGAGAAGTTAATTTAGTTGCCATCCTTAGCTCCTATTATAATCAATTTTCGTTTCGACGGTCTCTAATCGTTCGCCAAATGTTTGCATCAGACAAATGAGAGTCTGAATCTTGGACATGTTCTAAATGTTCTGGTGTCATATTTAGGTTTTTTAGTCTCTTTAAAAAATCCATATCTTCTAAATGAGGAGCATGTATCTTTAAATTTTCTAAAGCTTTTTCTTCAACCGATAAAACAACATCCAAACCTTTGGATGCTAATTGTATTACAGCTTTAATTACACTAACAAAGTCATCTTCATGTTTAACATCAGCTTTTTTTAACACCGCTTTAGAGTTATCTATAAGCATGTCTATTGTTTCGCTTACATCCTTAGTGACACGTCCACCATTTTTTACCTCTAATATCTTAGAGTCTTTTATTGTTTCTTTTTTTACAGTTGATTTTTTTACTGTTTCTTTTTTTGCTTTTGGCATTTTAAATTTCCTATTTTGATTTGTTCATTTTCATAAAAGTTCTCGCTAATGCGATACGTTTTTTCGTTTTACCATGTATACCTTTTTGCTTTTCTTTTCTAGCAAGCATTGCTTCAGTAATCGGTTCACCTTGTTTTGCGCCAAGCGTTTTTCGCAAAGCACCTTTTTTAAGGTCCATTTTTTGAATCCATTTTTCATCACTTTTTGCTGCGGGTTTTTTCTTTCTAGTAGCCATTATTCATCCTTAAATTTTAGTTAAAAAACTGCTTACATCTAACTTGTTAGCAGCACTTGGTTTACGCTTTATTAACATTTGCTCTATTGCATCCATCATGCAATCTACCTGGTCATCATGATTAAATCCTTTTTTATCAGCACTAAACGAACTAAGTTCGGCAACAAAATCAGTATAATATCGTGAGGATGGATTTAAGAACACACGACCAGATTCGACATATCCAGTGCACTGATAGGCACGTGAATATTTATCTGTATGTCTAGGTATAGGTTTAACAGGGTAACTAGTAGTTGCTTTAATTTCTTGTATTAGTGGTATTCCTGCGGACTTGTCTTCGATATACAACGCATTAATATCGGAATGTTTTGCTAGAAAAGCATTTAGAATCGATTTTAGTTCACTATATTTCCACTTGCCACGCATCTGATCAATGTCATATATGCCTTTTTCACCTAGTCCCCATAGATGAATTACACTGTAATCATTTTTAGCCCCATCTTTGCTTGCCGTATCAACAAATATGGCTTTAAAAGTTAATTCAGGAGCTACAATGTAATTATTAAAATCTTCTAATTTAAAAATATTTCCGGTCTGTTTAACCTTCCAATTCCCGTATAACAATCTTTGTTTTTCAATTTCAGAAAGCGATCTTAGGTTACTCATGTAGCTAGGGTCAGACTCTAACAGAATCTTATTGTCTTCGATCGTTGCGGGGATAAATGTAAATGTTTTTACATCTTCCGATTCAGCGCCTTTTGCTAAAAGCTCCTGCGGGTTTTTGCCAAAAAATATTTGATCATTGCGTCTAAAAAAATATCTTTCTTTTCCGGCTCTTTCGGCAATTGGGTAACCATCCTCATCGATATACCAATCAATCAGCTTAGCAACCCAACTATCACTATCTGGGTTAGTTGTAGCTCTGACATAACCAGCGATTCCTGATTCAGACCTCAATCTTGATAACATGTACCAAAACTGTGACTCATAAAAGTGTGTTAACTCATCAAATAATATCGCACTTACTTGAGCACCTTGAAAACTATATACTGTATCCTCAGTATTTAAATGCGAAAAGGTTACTGTGGCACCAGAGGGAAATGTCCAGGCCATGTTTTGCATGTTAAAAGTGCCCCCGAATCTAGGGAATATTTGCCTGCTAACACTAAGTAAACCACCCGGGTTTTTTACCTGCTTGGCTTCTCGACGAAACACTAAAACTTTAGAATCTTTGTTGTCGATATATCTCAAACATTCAAGCAACAATCCATACGTTTTACCACCACCAGCACTACCACCATAAACGCAAATATCAACGGGTGTAGATAAGAATTGAGTCTGAGGACCAGCTTGCGGTCTAATAATATACTGCGCTTCTTCAATTAGTTCAGCGTTATTCACTGCATATATCTCGTTTGTTATCCGGCAAAATCACTACAGCTTTGCCACCTTGCGTGTCGATGTTGACTGGTTGCTCATTCCATATTCCTAAATGATCGCCCAGTAGTTTTAAAGCCTGATTAGAAGCTGAAATTTGACCCAATTCCTGAGCCAAATCCACATTTTCCAAAAGTTTTTTGATGATATGTGAAGTTTCCACCAAGGCTTTTTTTTTAAGGTCTGCTCTAAGACTGTCTATATATTTTTTTACAGCAGGTTTTTTCGCTTCGTCATGTGCACGAGAATAGATAGTGCTTTCACCCATGTTTTTGCATGAGTATGCAGCCATATAAGCTTCTTTCTGATTGCCAGTTTTAACTAGCTGCTCAGCAAACTTTTGTTGTTTTACCGTTAACTTGCTCAAAACTTCCTTGTTTGTATGCAATTAATGAATCTAGTTGAATGAAATCCCCAACAAAGTCTCGTATTTGTTTCTTATTGGTAAATGAAACTAACATTTTAATGTTGGATTTAGCTAAGTTACCAGAACGAATTAAGTCTTTTAATTGATCAGGTGTTATCTTTAGCTCATCACGAGCTTCTTTTTGAGACAGCAAACGAAATCGTTCGCGAAGTTTGTTGTGTTGTTTAATCATCACAGTCCTTTGTGAAATGCTTGCCTTAAATAATCATAGACAATTAAGTCTTGATAAGGAAATCGAAGGCAAGCACATGAATAATACACAATTAATCGAGGATGTCAATAAAAACAGGCTAGGGGTTGATCTAGCCTGTTCAATGATAATAAGAGCTGACAAATAGTGACTGGGTTAAATTTTGCGTAAAAGTAACGGCCAATCACAATAACTCTCAAGTGAACTTTAAAGTTAGATCAGCAACAAGTCAATCATCATTAAAAACTAAGCAGAAAATAAAATAAATAATAAAAAAATAAATTAAGAATTTAAAAAAAAGAAAGCACATAATTTAACCCTACAATATAATATAATTTTTAAAAGGTTTGTCCTCTTTCATGGTTTTAAACATCATGACACGCTTGCCAAATTCAGTTAAATGAAAAGTAGTAATATCTAGATCAAGAAGACGAGCATCCAACACTATAAAACCAATTTTAATTAGGAATTCTTTGATTTCAATCAGTGACTTGTCGGACACATTAAAACTCATTCCTAGCCAGTCAATGTGCGGGTTTTTAAAATCAATATAACCGTGTTTTAAAATATTGTCTCCAACAAATCTAATGACGTCATAAGTCTTCACAAAAACATACATGTATTTTCCTTCTGGACAAGGTACAGTAATGCTAATATGCGCATCCATGTTTAAACGATTAAATTTGTATGAGGCCCATTTGTTTTTCAAATATCCCATAATATCCTCTTGCCGAAATCTGTTAATTGCCAATATTCAGATTGCCACCCAGGTTGATTCACTACCGGACAGAATGGCCTAACCTTATTTTCAGAAGAGAATTCAGGATAAAAAGTTCCAAACCAAATTTCTATTAATTTATTTTCCACAAGAATAGCTTCAACCCTTTCCCTGTCTTTAGGAGTTTTGAAAAAATCATCTTTATCCTCTCCTAATACTGAGACACCACGCTCTTTCCTGCACCCAACAACATGTCTCTTAAGTAAAAACCGAAAAACATCTTTGTCTTCCGCCTCGTATCTATTCACATGTCTCATCATTTCTTTGCCAATTGTCAAAAAGATCTCTCGAACGTCATCATCCATGTTTAAACGATTAAATTTATACAGAGCCCATTTGTTTTTTAAATGATCTATCATCTGCAACATCCCTTTATCTAACCGTTTTCTAACTCTATCTTTAAAAAATCCTTTTAAAGAATCCTTTTCGTTCTTTTCGGCCTTCATTGTCACATTTTTCAAAACAAGCCTCTCTGAGCCACGCAGCTAAAGTCAAACCATCTCTGGCAGCGAGCTGTTTAAATGTTTTTTTGTCCTCCATAGAAATTGGAGCTGAAATGGTATCATTATAGTTTGTGTTGTTTTTCATGAATCCTCCTTATTGGTTTCTAAGGATTGTTTAGAATCCCATTCAGGTGCTGTGCCATAAAAGCAAGGTGTGATTAATATGCTCCTAATCTTTTCTTTTGTATAAGTTTCTTTTATATGCTTACAATGATCCTTTAAACTAGAGATGATTTCCTCCGCAGTTCTATCACTCATAAGTTCATTAATTTGTTTGTCATAATCATTCATTGGTTTTTGCCCCCGTTAAGTTAAATCGTTTAATATAGTTGTATAAGCTGTTTTTTGAAGGGAACTTGCTCTGATCTTGAGATGAACAATGTTTCAACTCTAACGTAGAGTGAATCTTTCGTACTGGCATTTCAAGACTGAGCAATTTACATACATCAGATCTATATTTGTCAAAAAAGTAGTTCTCATTTTTTCCACGACCTTTTCGTTTATATGTACTATTTTTGTGCGATCTTGATTTAACCCTCAGGCTCATCATAAGTTTTTCTTTTAAAGAGCCTAAAACATCCTGTGTCAAACGAGCTTCGAACTCCATCTGAGATAGATTAACTGACGAATATGCGTATAGACCACATGCGATTGTTAGATGACAATTAGATTCGCGCAAACAATTAACGAATTTGAAAATGTCACTTGGAATTGATCCTAACCGATCCACTGCACTGACAATAACGATATCATTTTTTTGTATTGAGCCAATTAACTTAACAAGACCAGGCCTTTCTTTATATGTTAACTCCCTACTTATGCCAATGTCATTGTAGGAAAACACATTAAAATTTTCATAATGTTTTTGTATGTAGTCCAAGCACTGATTTGTTTGATTATCAACGTTTTGCTTTTTGGTAGAAACTCTCGAGTATATATGTAGTCTTTTCATTATCCTCACCTTTGTAAAACTGTTTTTTAGAATTTAAATAAAATAAACAGCCTTTGTGTGAGTAAGAGTAATCTACGTGTGATTTATTTTTTCTTTTTTTATTTATATTATTATGCATATTAGCTTTAATTCTTATTAATGCTTTACAATTTATTTTTTTTAAAAATTTTTCCCATATATTGTATGCATTACTATTTGCAGAATTTTCAGTATAAAAAACGTGTGTAAAATAATAAAAATCTTTTGGGTCATTTTTATTTGAAATACGATCATTGTAGTACCAAGGAAATTCTTCACTTAAAATAAAATTTTTTATTTTATTAAAATATTCTTTGTCTAAAAAATTATCAATAACTTCAACCATCTTTAGCCATTTCTTTTGGCACCGCTTGTATATTCCAATGTATAAATCTAAATGGTTCAATACCAAAGTCTACTGCATACTCGTGTTCCAAGTATCCTGGAAATATAATTAATGTTCCTGGTTTTGGTTTAAGATGAAATTGTTCGTGACCTGCCCATACACCTTTTAAGTCTGGTTTCATTTTTAATTTTGTACATCTTGCACCGGTCTTCGGTTCGTGAAATACAGGATAAGAGGTTTTATCACTGCACTTTAAAAAGTAAAAACCTGATACGTGTTGGTTCCAGTGTATATGTGCTGAATGATGCCCACCACCTTTTTTAGCAAACTCTTGTACCCACATCTCACTAAACATAGTTGTGTATTGTTGCATATCATAACCTTGATGATCTAAATATTCCCAAGACTTTTGACCAATGTAATTTCTAAAATCTAAAAAATCATTGTCCGCTGTAAGTGGTGTTGAATGATATGATCTTCCAAAGTCACCATTCTTTTTTATAAAATCTTTTTCTCTTTTACGAGCATCAGTAACATATTTGTTACTTGCTTTGTTTAATGATTTAACAAACTCTGGTTTTTCTTCGCTCCATACTACAGTTGGAAAATAACTATTTATAAACATTATTTAAAAGGCCTTCCTAAATGCCATACCACAAGACTATATCTTGTGCCTGATGTTACTGGTTTAACTCTATGCCACACAAAACTAGGAAATACAATAATAGATCCTTTTGGTAATATCTCTTTACATTGTACCCTATGTTTTGATTCGTCTCTCATATGTGGATCGTAGTTTCTAAAATCAAATTCTAATTCACCACCTTTGTATTCTGAACCATCTGTTAATTGACAAGTCATAGATAGTTTTCTAATCTTACCATTATCAGGATCATTTTTATTTTCTCTTTGATATGGTTTATCCCAACTATCACAATGCCAATCGTAATATTGGTTGTGTTTATATTTTGTAAACT
>WLWG01000886.1_pt1 | contig 29467 bp, 21 predicted proteins | sample 6712871 | NCBI WGS metagenome assembly WLWG01 (sample SAMN12718693, study PRJNA515312) | sponge metagenome | isolation source: marine sponge | host: Mycale hentscheli | place: New Zealand: South Island, Marlborough, Capsize Point | collected 2003-05-01
GAGATGATTGCAGCTACCAGCACTGACTATGCACCGTGGTACGTCATTCCAGCTGACAAAAAATGGGTGAGCCGCGCTGCGGTTGCCACCATATTGGCAGGTACGATCCAGCAACTTGATCTGACCTCGCCAGCGGTGTCTGAAGAGCAGGAACAAGAAATTGAATCTGCACGAAAAAAACTTGAAGCAGAGTGATTCAAAGATGGATTCGAGCCTGCTGCTACGCTGAACGTTTGAGTGGAACTTCTTGTGGTGTTCCAATCTGGCCAGCGATCGCTTTGGCTGCTTCGACTTTCTTTGGCAGCATATATTCAGGCACAAGTTGGTGGAGAAGGGCTCGGACTTCATCGGCCGGCCCATGCAAAACAGTTGTTAACTGTTCAATCACTATATCTGTATTCTCAACACCAATAGCTTTTATTTCAGCTGAATGAATTTTTGGGTGGGCTGTGTCCAAAAGCTTTTCGTGTTCAGTGAAAAGTTCTTCGTAAAGCTTTTCACCCGGCCGCAATCCGGTATAGCGAATTTCAATATCCCGACCGACTTCAAGGTTCGATAACCGCACCATGTCATGGGCAAGGTCGGCGATACGTATTGGTTCACCCATATCAAGCACAAAGACCTCACCACCTTTTCCAAGCAGGCCGGCTTGAATGACAAGACGAGCGGCTTCTGGAATCGTCATGAAATACCGTTCGATGTCAGGGTGGGTTACCGTAATCGGCCCACCTTTAAGAATCTGCTCCCGAAAAACGGGCACAACGCTACCAGCTGAATTCAGTACGTTGCCAAACCGTACGGTGGAGAATTGGGTTTTTGATTCTGCAGCAATCAGTTGCACCAGCATTTCGGCTATACGTTTACAGCAGCCCATGACACTTGTTGGGTTGACCGCCTTATCGGTTGAAATCATGACAAATGTTTCGACTTCATATTTGTCTGCAGTGCGTGCAAGAATGGATGTCGCCAGTGGTATATTCTTGATGGCCTCACCCGGGTGTTGTTCCATGAGCGGTACATGCTTGTAGGCTGCGGCATGGAAGACAATGTCTGGTCGGTGTTCCGCAAAGACGTGCGCGACTCGATCAGCATCCGTAATATCCGTGACCGATGGAACAATAGTCGTACTCGAGTGAGCATCATTGAGATCTCGCTCAACCCAGAAAAGGCCGGTTTCACTCCGGTCAAGCACGATTAATTGTTCTGGTCCATGTTTTATGAGCTGCCGGCAGAGTTCAGAGCCAATACTACCCGAGGCACCTGTCACCATGATTGTTTTGTTGCAAAGCCAACGAGTGAGACCGTCTGTATCAGTATCAACTGCTTGGCGACCGAGTAGGTCAGCAATGTCAATCGGTCGCGGCTGCATGTGGACCTTGCCACTTATAAGCGTGTGAATTGCTGGGATAATCGTCGCTGTACAACCAGCAGCAGCACACTGTTTCTGAAGTTGGGCAACTTCACTGCCAAGGAATGTTTGTGATAGCAGCATGACCTCATCAATCCGGTGCTTGTCGATGATGCGATTAATATTTTTTGTCGTGCCGAGGACTGAAATACCACCTGTTGAACGGCCGACAAGGTTTCTGTCTTCTTGCTTGGCGATCATACCAACTACAATTCGATGTTCTTTTGGTGAGCTATCTGATTGAATTGCCCGTACCACTGCTTCACTTGATGGGCAGGTGCCAACAAGCAATACTCGACTTGCTGTGCCAAGTGACCGGCGACGAACAAAGTCACCAAGTTCACAGGCTGCACCACGCAAACCACCAAGGAGTGAGATGGCAATGAACCAGTCAATGACCCAGATGCTACGGGGAATTGATGCTTGGGTAACGATGGCTACTGGAGCGGCAACGGCCAAGCCCATGGTGACTCCAAAGATGAGCTGCCAGAGATCACGGAGTGTGAGTCCACGGATGCTACTCCGAACCCCAGCAACTGCGAGCAACATAAAAAACTGCACAGGCACGAGAATACCGAGACATGTCAGAAGGCTATCAATGTTCTGTGCATCAAGAATACCCTCAAATCGAATGACATATGCCAATGCTACAGCCAGAGCAAGGCTCCCGAGCTGCACCATATTCCATGCCATGTCACGTGTTGATGGTAAACGGAGCCCACCAAGTGGTCGTTTTTCTGTCATTTATCTACGTGCTCCAGGTCCTTCAGCTGCAGCATCGAACGTTGTAGGCATGCTTGCCTGCTCAATACGCAGTTGCTTGAGTCGTTGAATCCGCCCCTGAAGTTTTTGACTGTCTGGGCGTCGCAAGAGGCACCAGTCAATTTCTTTTTTTGCTGTTGTCGTATCACCAGCTGCCAAGGCCAGGTCAATATGGACAAGTCGCATCTGAAAGTTATTTGGATTGGCCGCAAGTGCTACCGTAATTGTCGTTGAAGCGTTTTCAATATTTCCAAGTGTTCTCTCAAGAATGGCAGCTTCATACAGAAGATTTGATCGTGTTGTTCCTTTTACCTGTGTTGCTGCTTCATACACCTTGGCAAGGCGCAGCTCTTTGACTGGTTTCATATCTTCTTTCGATGAAGACCGAGACCAGAGGCCATCAATTGCTCGTAAGCCAGTTACATCTGGTTGTAAGAGTTCGCATACCGCTACTGCCGACATCATTGGAAGCAGCACGTTGAGAACACGGCCACGTTCAGAAGGGCATTCAGCAAAGCACTGTTGCCGTAGCTGCATTGCACGGGTTGGGTCACCATCAAGTTCAGCCTGATTGGCTGCCTCAAAAAGCACCTGCCCTTCGTGCGGCCGAATACGTAGTGCTTGATTGATGCAGGCCTGTGGTAAGCCGGAATCTTGTGTCTTTAGGAATGAAGTCGCTGCAAGCACACACCATGCATGTCCTGCACAGGGGTTAACGGTTACGGCCCGTAGTGCGGCATTCATAGCCCGAGTAAGATCTTGAAAACCATCTCCAGAAATCTTTTGTACCCATGCAGTACGGGCTTCCATTGATTCAAATTGAGTTTGCTCGACAGTCTGCCGAATTTCAGTAAGGCTGATTGTTTCACCAGCTATTCGACGTGTCAGGCCAAAGTGTTCAAGCTTGCAGAACGCCAGATCAGTCCACGCCTGCATGTGATCTGGCTGAAGAGCAACGGTTTTTTCAAGAGAATCAATCCGGGCTTCAAGTTCTGTGACGATCTCGTGCTCAGTGGTGCTCTCAGCGGGTGAGCCAGCACTTTTCATCTTGGTCTTTGCAGCATAGAGTGCAGCCTGACCGGTGGTTTGTCGACTGAGTTTTTCAATCATGCGTGACTGCTTGATTGAGTCTTCAAAAAAAGCCTGTGCCTTTGCTGCCTGCAGTTGTGTGTGGCCAACAAAAACAAGGACTGCAACGGCACCAACACTAGCAATCGTGGCGGAGGCTCGGTCAAGGGTAAGTCGTGGCAGTGGGATAGCGTGGATATGGCTTGAAGCCAACTTCACGGCACATGCTCCAAGAAGCATCATCAATGTGGAACATGCCGGCACATACCAAATAAAGTCTCCGGCCGCATGAACGGTACCTGCAGTCAGACCTCCGGTCAGTGCAATCGCGATTATCTGCTCCTGTGCAGTGCCCCTTGCGAACACAACCCCGCAGCATAAGAAACCAATAACAATGCTCGTGATTGCAAGTGCCAGACCAACAAGCCCAGTCTCGACACCAAGATTCAAATAGCTGTTTTCTGCATGGGTAAAAATACGTTTATCAGTTGGCGGCATGTAGGCTTTGGTAACGGCGGCGTGGCTTCCAATGCCTGTGCCAAGAACTGGAAAGTCAGTGATTGTTTCCACCGCTGCCTGCCATACTTCACGGCGACCAGCAAGATTGGCGTCTTCGGTGTCACTGAATATGGTACCTAACTCAGTCCAGATGGTATCCAGTCGTGTGTTGACGCGGTCCATTCCATGAATAGTCAGAGCCGTTCCAAGAAGAAGAATTACAGCAAGAAATCCGCCAGCTACTTTTGGGGTGATACGGCCAGTTTTGAGGAGCATTCCTGTGGTCACAAGACCAACAGCCGCAAGGCTCATGGTGCCACCTCGCGAGAGTGAGAGCAACACAGCAAATGTGGTTACTCCAAGAGCTATCAGACCAAGAGCTAGTCGGTGTTCGGTTTGAATACCCGTGGTAGTCTGTATAACTGAAGAACGTTGTCGTCTTCTACTGCCTCGAGATGGTGCCTGTCGTCGAGACGATGGCTGTGATGTTGTGCTGCTGTTTTGCTTTGTTCGCTCGGGTTTAAAAGTCCACCAGATGAGTGATCCAGCACCAATCGCCAGAAAACTTGCGTAATGGTTTCGATTACTAAATGTTCCCTTCACAATACTTCGTGTATCGTTAAAAGCGAACTCATAGAACCAGAGGTAGTTTCCGTTACTGGTGAGATACTGAACAACGCCAAGTGCCGCCATAAGACCAGTGGCAACTGCAACAACGAGTAGGATTCGCTCAATATCCTGATTTGATCGGATTGACTGAAAGATACATCCGACAAGAATAATCTGAGCCACAAAAATTCCGATACCAACAGATGTTTCACCAGGAGCTAATGAAATCGTGCTCCACTGTCCAAGCGTCCATGGCCCGTCTGTCCAGCACGGCAGAAATGTTGAAAGATGTGGTGAGATACCACAAAGAAGTGTTGCTGAAACCGGTATGACCTGAATGATACCAACGGCTATTCCAGCAGCAAAAAGCAGATCAAGAACACTCAATTGCCAGCCAGCATCATTCTTATGATAGCAATGGAAAAGCCACGCACCAGCCGCTGCTATTGCTGCAGCACTCAGAAAAAGCTGCCCAAGAGGATGCCGCCCTCCCATACCAAGTGGCATGAGAATGACTGCTAACACGACAGGAATAAAAAGAGCACATGTCTCTGGTTGAACAGCCCAACCTGGTGACTGAGCTGCTCGGTGATGACGTCGTGCTCGTACACGCTCACTCATGCAGCCCTCATGTAGGTTTCTTCTTCCTCTTCGTCACCATACTCTTCGTCATCATCGAGGCCATATTCGTCACCGTATCCATACCCATAGCCGTATCCGTATCCGTAGCCGTATCCCATTTCTTCAAGACCAACGGCATTCACAACCGTTCCAAAGAGCGTGACACCGAACATCCGTAGAGTTTCGACAGCTTTGATAAGAACACGACGTCTATTTTTCTCTGGTCGTACCACAAGCATGAGGCCATCGCATAATCTCCCAACTGCAGCAGCATCGGTCCCGGCGAGGACAGGCGGTGCATCAACAATAACCTGGTCATACTCGCCGTCGGCCCAGGCAAGAAGCTCTGCAAAACGATCTCCCAGCAAGAGTTCACCAGGGTTTGGTGGTCGACGACCAGCCGGAATAATATCAACCGGCACTGAACCAGTCTGAGTTGCGAGGCGTGAGGCTTGTTCAGCTATTTCTTCTGTTCCACGAAGAATATCGGAAAGGCCAATCTGCCCACGTCGATCAATGAGTTTTGTGAGGCCAGGCTTCCGCATGTCGGCATCAATTATCAGCACTCGTTTTCCGGCCTGTTGGTAGGCGATTGCTAGATTACTCGAGATCGTTGTCTTACCGTCACTGGGTTCGGCACTGGTGACTGCAATGCGTTCAGAGTCTTCGGTGCCCATAACGAGAACAGTTCGTATGGTTCGAAAGCTTTCGGCGGCTGCATCGTCAGAGGTGTTCCACATGTGAGTTGTTTCAAGTCCAACGCCATCCTCAAAATCCTCTTCTTCATCAAGTATGCCAATGGTGGCAAGTGTTGGCAGGTTCAATTCAGCTTGAAGTTCCTCTGGTGACCGTGCTCGATCATCGAGTGTGTCAACGATGAAGACAATCCCGATACCGCTGGCCAGACCACCTGCTAACACAGCAAGAATGGTGAGAGAGAGCCTTGGAGAAACTGGTTTCTCGGCAACAACCGGTTCTCGAACAACGGTTGTGCGGACACCACCATTTTCTTGACGCAGGTCAATACTGGCAATCTGATTCAGCAGTGTGTTGCGCAGCTGCCGTAACCAGTTGAGGTCAGTCTCAACGATATCAAGTTGGCTAATATCACTTGTAAGGCCAATTGATTCCTGCTTGGCTTTTTCGAAACTGTTTTGGAGCCACTCTTCCTGACGCTCCGCAGACTCAAGCCTCTGGTTAAGAATATTCGCAACAGTATTGGCAAGTTGTGCATCATCGCCACCGAAGGAACGTGGTGAACCAATGAGATCAAACTGAGCAAGGTAGCCTTGCATCTGCTCAATCTTGCGAGTTCGCTCAACAACCTTTGGATGGTTTGGACCGTAGTATTCCTGCAGTGTGTCGAGTTGCGCCCGATCTTCAAGCAGCTGTTTTTCAACGGAAACACGGGTTTGTTTATCACGATCACCAAGGCCCATGGAATCAAGAAAAGCTTCTTTGCCAAGTGTTTCTTCGATGGCAATCAGGCTTTGTCGAATGTTGTGGCCTGCTTCGATTGCTTCAGTCAGCGATTGGTACGAGGCTTGAAGGAGCAGCCGCTTCTTCTGGGTTTCAATGAGTGCACTATTGAGTTGGACGGCACGTTCGACCAGCGGATGCATGGTCTTGCCACCTTCTTTAATGCCAAGGTCACCTACCTTCTGGCGAACAGCAAGAAACTCTGCTTGTTTCAATTCAATCTTTCTATCGACTTCCTCTTTTTCATTTTGAAGAAGATCAACAATTGAGTTCGCGGTGCCGCGGTGCGACTCATCCATAAATGTGGCATAGGCTTGAATAATAGCCGCAACGACTGCAGCGGATGCTTCCTGATGTGGTGAACGAAAGCTGAGTTCAAGCAGGTTTGTCTGTCGGACACCTCGCACATTAAGCTCTTTGGAAAATTCTTCAGCGAGCACTTCGGGATCCTGGCTTCCGAAAAGGCCACGGACCGGTGCATCAAGTAGTGTTGCAGCGGATTGAAGAACAAGGGGGCTCGAGACGAGCTTTTCATAGGTCGCCATGGCGGCGATGTCACTGTGGCTGCCAGTCATTGATGTGGGGCTGTTTTCTCGACTGGTATCAACGACAAGTAGTTGCGATTCGGCTTCATAAATTCGTGTTGCCGTCGCATAGTAAAGCCCACCCAACATTCCACAGAGCGTAATGGATCCCATGACGACAATGCGACGGTGCCAGAGCACGCGGAGGAACCGTACGGCCTGCCGGATAGTCTGAGCTGTCGATTCAGGTTGTTGGTTTTCGTGTTCGAGCATACGTATTTGCTATCGATTAAACAGTATCTGGCAAACAGTTAGAAAATTGGAATTGATTGACCAGCAACGATGCTGAACCGGAAAATAGTTGAGAAGACGTTGTGGATAACGGTCTGTGGTGTTTGCTCAACGCTTACGACATCACCAGGTGAAAGTCGTATATTTGATTCATCGCTGTGCTGTGCGTTCACCACACTTGTCTCAATGACAATGGGTTCATTTTCACTTGTGACATGTCGTGTGATATAGATCTTGTCTGCCCAAGGGTTGCTCCGTTCACCAGCCATTGCAATGGCATCAAGTACGTGAACTGGCTGCCCGACCGGCATCTCATATTGTCCAGGTTTCTGCACAAGTCCAATCACACTGATTGGATTGGGGTCACGGGTTTCGACCCGTACAACATCCCCATCTTGTAGACCAATATCGGTATCACTGGTGCCGTCAATTGTTGCCAGATCGATTTTCATGGTTCTCGGTTGAGCCGGTGGTCTGTTTAACGATTGTTGAGACCGCTGAAATGGCCGTGGTCGGATAAGACCTGCTTGTTTTACGTCCGACTGTTCCACTGCAGACGTCAACTGAATCTCCTCAGAATTGGGATCAAGGGTCTCCGCTTGTGAATCTGATTCTGAAAGTTGCGTTGCAGCAGTATTTTCATGCCGTCGTATTTCAATTTCGGTACCGGCTTTTTCATCAAGTGATCCAGCAGCCATGAGTGCGGCGAGCAATGTGCTCTGACCTTTTGGAAGTTCGATTGTTCCTTGCTCCTTTACGGCACCAACAACCGTGATGCGATTGACAGCTTTTTTCCGCATTGTGACCGTAACCTGAGGCGCTTTGAATAAGCCTCGATCAATGGCAGCAGAGGCAATCCGCTGCTCAGCCTGAAATGGCTCAAGCCCCGCAAGTGGGACCTGACCGATGAGGGCAATTGTTGCAATGCCGTTGTCACCAACCCGAACTGGTGTTGGTGTGATGCGACCAGCTTCTTCAAGACCACTGCTGATCGTCACATCAACAACATCCTCTGGCTCTATGAGGCTGCTTGACGTAGTCGACATAGAAAGACGACTGAGATCAGCAACCTGAGCGTTAGTTACCTTTGCCGCCTGGTAACGATCTGGCATGCGACGCGCCTTGATAATGCCATTTGCACACCCGCTGCTACAAGCTGTGATTAATAACAGCATGCCTATCACTATTTCACACTTTGATGCTGACGTACGCATCGTAAACGATTCCATCAAGGTAATACCCTGTAACACCACTACAGATAGTTTTTAACGAGTGGTGAATAGCGGAATCAGCACCTTAAAGCCAAGGTGATTTTCTTTTGGTAGCTTGGGGGTAGTGCGATCTTCACAGGCACTAGACCGCATAAAAAAACTGGCCGAACCACAGAAGATGGTCCGACCAGTTTGAATGTCTTAGCTAGTCTTTGCTACTTACTTATGGGCTCGCTGGTGTGTCACTTGAGCTTGAGCCGATAGCGATACCAGACCCAATACCCGCACCCAGCAGACCGGCTGCTGTCAGCAGTGGGTAGTTTGCAAACGCCCGCCCCAAAAATCCTTGACGTGGCGAATAGCCATTTTGAACAGGAACGATAGGAGCAGGCTGTGCATCAGGGATAAACTGAACTTCATCGGCTGCGACCTGTCGAGCGACCAAAGTTATTTCGGGTTTGGCTCCCGGAGGTGCTTTGTCTGCTTCCCAGAAACGAAAGGTCGACTTTTTACCACTGGCTTGAATGACATGCGTGCCTTCGCGAAGTCCTTCAACAACGAATGATCCGTCATCAAGAGTTTCGACAGCAGCAACTTCATTACCAGAGTAGCCAATGGTAACAAGCTGTTGACCTTCTACGTCACCGCTCGTGTTTTTCACGAGGCCCATCAGTGTGCCCTTGGTACCAAGTACAACGTCTGTGACCTCAGATTTCATTTCTGCTGCATTGACAATCGGTGTCTCTGCAAATGTTGCAGTAGTTGTGGCGAGCATTGATGCTATGCAGGCGATGGCACCAGCGCGACGCATCCATTTGGTCATCAACATGAAAGGCTCCAGGTCACTTTGTGAGTTTGTGTTTGAAAGTTTTCAGGACGTATTTCCCTTATTTCTTTTTCTTCGACGATTAGTACGCCAAAACTCTAGTGAAATGCAAGCCAAAAACAATATTGATGATTCGGATTGGCCATAATGCAAAGAAGGGGCAAAATATGCCGATTAGGTAAAAATAAAGACGGCCGGCAGTCTCAACGACCAAACCATCCGAATCCGAAGCCCTTGCTCTGTTTGTTTGTCTTTTTGTCTCGCTTTTGTGTGGAACGCCTTGCGGTTTTGCCTACCAAGCCCCCTTTCACATCGTCGCCCTTAAAGACGCGAGTTGGGTTCTCACAACAGACCAAATCCGCGAGTTTTTTGCCCGCCATATCACAAATGGTGTCATAGGCTTCTCGCATACCAAAAGGCCTATGTTTTGTGTCATGAGCATCGCTGGCAATAAAGTGGACAAGTCTTTCTTCAACAGCAAGGTCTGCAATTTCTTGGCAGGATGACCCAAACGCACCAGTGAGACTTGCTGCTGTTATTTGCAGAAGGCCACCTGCCTCGACTACGTCCCACATTACCTCAGGATTTTTTATGATTCCCCGGTTGCGTTCCGGGTGGGAGAGGATGCCGACGAGCCCCTGTTTTCGTAGTGATTTAAGTAGTTGGTCAATGGGATAGTACGTATCATGCGGCAGTTCAAGAAGAACGTGTTTGCCTCGATCTGCAAGCGTAAGTACTTTGCCTTGTTTAAGTAGCTTAGGTAATTCCGGATCGATTCGGACATCTGCACCTGGCCGAACTGAGACTGATATTTCTTTGTCATGAAGAGCACTCTGTAGCTTACTAACACCATTGATTATGGCCTCCGCTGAGACGTGACTATTTGTTCCCAACTGATGTGGTGTAGCAATCAATGATGTCGTACCGTCTCCTAATGCAGTTCGAGCCATATTGATTGATTGATCAATGCTGAAAGCTCCGTCATCAATTTGAGGAACGATATGACAATGTATGTCTGTGAAACGAGTGGTTGGAGTCAAATTAAATCCTCTTTATCCGCTACGTAAAAACAAAATATCCATAACAAACTAATCCCAAAATAATTGTATTGAAGCCTATGGATTCTGCTGATAGACGCTTTCCAGAGTTACAAGAACTTGCAAAAAAGATTCGCGTACATGTTCTGCAGATGACAAGTAATGGGGGAAGTTCTCATATTGGGTCAGCTTTTTCCATGGCAGATATGATTGCTGTTTTGTACGGAAATATTTTACGTATAAACCCGACTAATCCCGAATCCACGGATCGTGATAGGTTCATCTTGTCCAAAGGTCATGCAGGTGCGGCAGTCTACGCAGCATTGGCAGAGAAAGGTTTCTTTGACAAAGATTGGTTGCAGACACACTATCAAAATGGCTCAAAATTAAGTGGGCATATTTCACACAAGGGTATACCGGGTGTTGAGATATCTACGGGTTCTCTGGGCCATGGTCTGCCAGTAGCAACGGGAATGGCAATAGTTGCTAAAAGGAGAAAACAACAACACCGTATTTTTGTTCTTCTAGGTGATGGTGAATGCGATGAGGGGTCAAATTGGGAAGCAGCGTTATTTGCGGCACACCACAGGCTATCGAATCTGACTGTATTAATCGATTACAACAAACTTCAGAGCCTTGATTCTATTGAGCAAACTCTTGCGCTAGAGCCGTTAGCGGATAAATGGCACAGCTTTGGTTGGGAAGTTGAAGAGGTCGATGGCCATGATATTTCATCCTTACAAAACACCCTAAGCACTTCCTCGCTTGGTCAAAAACCTCGGTGCCTTATATGTCACACCGTAAAAGGGAAAGGGGTGTCGTTTATGGAGAATTCTGTACTTTGGCATTATCGAACCGCACGTGGTGAAGAGTACAGAGCAGCACTAGAGGAACTTACGAGAGCTGCCTAACGGGAGTGTAATTTGAAATGAGAGACACATTTATATCAGCTCTTACGGGTATTGCTGAACAGGATGAGCGTGTTGTTCTCATAACGGGTGATCTTGGATTTAAGGTGTTCGATAACTTTCGTAAAAAACATGCTGACCAATTCATTAATGCGGGTATTGCCGAACAGTCTATGGCCGGTATCGCAACTGGTATGGCATTAGAGGGCTATACCGTATTTCTTTACTCCATCGCCAATTTCACGTTCATGAGATGTCTTGAGCAGTTGCGGAACGATGCGGCGTATCATGAGTGCAACATCAATGTTGTTTCTGTTGGTGGTGGATTTAGTTACGGACAGCTTGGCATGTCACACCATGCAACAGAAGACTTGGCAATCATGCGATGCATGCCAACGTCAGTCGTGGCCTCGCCAAGTGAGTTATGGGAAGTCACAGAACTTACCCGGGTAATGTATCAATCAAAGGGACTTTCTTACCTAAGGCTTGATAAATCAAATTTCGAATCGGAAGAAAATCAAATAGAAGAGCATTTAACATTTGGTAGCCCACGAGTCATTCGTGATGGCTGTGATGTCACGCTTGTTGCAACTGGAGGGATTGTCACGGAGGTCATTGAGGCTGCAGATGCGTTATTAACTAAAGGCATTTCTGCCTGTGTGATAAGTGCTCCCTTTATTAAGCCAATTGATATCAGTGTGATTAGTAGTTCTGCGAAGAAAACAGGTGCGTTATTTACGATAGAGGAGCACAGTGTGCTCGGTGGACTTGGAAGTGTCGTAGCGGAAGAACTTATGGAAAACGGATCTGCACCAGCTGTTTTTAGGAGAATTGGTCTGCGAGAAAAATTTACGTCAGTTGTTGGCGATCAACGTTATCTCCGGCACACGTACGGCATGAGTGCCAAGAATATAGTAGCGCAGGTATGTGACCAACTCATGTTGAAGAGACAGAAAAAAGCTGCTTAAAGAGTTAGGAAAGGTGTTGCTGTCAAATTTTCCACGAACGAACAAGTTGTTAAGTCCACGGCTGTTTTTTTCAGTGTGTATTAATCACAACAAAGTATCCACTATGAATATTTGGTTGATTCATCCAGCAGAACCGGTACCGATCTCTGGAAACACTAGGTTGTTTCGTTACGGCAAGTTATGTGGCCTCCTAGCCAAAAGAGGCCATGTCGCTACTCAATGGGCATCAACATTTGATCATTTTTCGAAACAACAGCGAACACGCGGTGACTGTTTATTCGAGGTAGAGGCAGGATATCGGGTGCAACTTGTATATGGCAGTCCATATAAGAAACATGTCGGTTTCGCACGAATGCGTTCACAGAGAGAAGTCGCACAAAATTTTACAAAATGTGCGGAAAAGAGTGTGCCGCCTGATGTCATAGTTGTGTCTCTACCTACACTCGAGTTAGCGACTACTGCGCTGGCTTATGCAGAGGCAAGAAAAATACCTGTTGTTGTCGATATACGAGATCTTTGGCCAGATGTTTTTTTTACGGCGTTTCCCAACTGGGCACGATCACTTGTTCGGCCACTTTTTCGAAAGTATGAGCAACAAGCTACCGATATCTGCCGTCGCGCTAGCGTGTTAACCGCCGTGTCCGATACATACCTCTCTTGGGGACTGGAGAAAGCCCATCGCCCACGATATGTGCATGAAAAAGCCGTGTACCTGGCCTATCAAAAGCCGGTGGTTGCTGAATATGATCGTCTTCGAATACTTCAGGAACTTGATTCAAAAGGAATTCATGAAAAACGGGTTATTAGATGTTGTTTTTTTGGCATGTTGGGAAGAAGTGCTGGACTTCGCTCTATCGCCGGCTTAGCAACTCATTTAGTCAGGCAAGGGCATGGGGATATTGAGTTTGTACTCTGTGGGACTGGTCCACGTGAAAATGATTTATTGAAAATGATTCAGGACGTTCCCAATATTAAATATCTTGGCTGGCAAGATTCAACAGAGATAGCATGTCTTATGGAGAGGTCAGATATCGGGCTTGCGATATACCAAGAGGGTGTGCTTCAATCCATTCCAAATAAGCCTGTCGAATATTTAGCGGGAGGCTTGCCGGTTCTGACAACATTACGAGGCGAACTTGAGGCTCTCTTGAACACATATAACTGTGGCAAAGTGTTTCAGCCCAATGATATTGAATCGATGGGAGAATGGTTGATTCATTGCAAGCAAAATCGCGCAAGTATGAACTATCTTAGTCAGCAAGCCAGTCAGTTGTATGCTGATCAATTTGATGCAACCAAAGTTTACGAAGAGTTTATTGATGAAATCGAATGTATTCCACAGCGATTCCAAGAGGTTGTGGCTGCCTAATTTAAGAGAAGGAATGAAATGAGTAATACGACAGTATGGGACAATCCTTATGATCATCCAAGTTTACTGAAGCGTGTAGCTACACCAATTTTACGATGTCTCTATCGGGTTCTACCGGAAGCAGTATACGACGCTATCTACTTTCCAGCATTTAATTTTTATCAAAAGAGTATTAGGGCAGCTTATTCACAAAAAATAAAAAAAGCGCGTACGACAGGTGATACTCGAGGTGCCATGAAGATGGAACGAGTCTTCAAAGTAATGAAGCATTCCTTGGTAGGATCGCCAGGTCTCGAGCACACTCATGATCTTGCTCAAGAAGTTGTTGACAATAAAGTACCAGGTGCCTTCGTCGAGTGTGGCGTTGCCCAGGGTGGATGTGCAGCGCTTATGGCTCAAGTTGCATGCAGTAACGAGGGGGATAGAGACTGTTGGTTTTTTGACTCCTATGAAGGATTGCCTGACCCAACAGAAGCTGATTTTGAGAGCGGTAAGACGGGTCGGCATATTCGACCACTTCCAAAGGGATCATGCCTAGGAACTTTAGAACAAGTTTCAGAACTTCTGTTTGAAGAAATGGAACTACCAAAAGATAAGATTAATCTCGTAAAAGGTTGGTTTGAAAACTCCCTACCAAAGACAGCTTCAGCTATTGGCCCGATTGCTTTGCTTCGGGCTGATGGTGACTGGTATGAGTCAACACGATGTATATTAGAAAATTTATATGATCAGGTTGCAGAGGGTGGCCATGTGATCATTGATGATTATTGCAGTTGTTATGGTGCAAAGAAGGCGACCGATGAGTTCCTGAACGAAAAGGGTGTTCATGTAAGTCTCGTACCTGATGGTCGCGGCGGCGCCTCTTTTCAAAAGCCAAAAAATGCTGAGAAAATCAGGAAGGCTAGTTGATGATTTACAGCAAGCGTCTTATTGATATTTTGCTTGCAGTAATAGGCCTTGTTTTCATCTGGCCAATCTTATTTGTGTGCGCTGTTGCAGTAAAACTTTCTTCACCTGGCCCTGTTCTTTATCTAGGTAAAAGAACAGGGCGGTATGGTGTTCCATTTAAGATTTTCAAGTTTCGATCAATGCGTGAAGATGCTGAACGTACTGGGGGCACGACAACGGGCAAAAATGATACGAGAATTACTTCAGTGGGCAAATTTCTACGAAAATATAAGTTAGATGAATTGCCACAGCTATTTAATGTATTGCGTGGGGAGATGAGTTTCGTAGGGCCTCGTCCTGAGGTTGCTGAATACACAGATATGTATTCAGCAGAGGAACAGGAGATCTTATCTGTCAGACCTGGAATTACAGACTTGTCGTCGCTCACATTCAGTGATCTTCAATCCCATGTTGGGAGTGAAAATCCAGATGAAGCCTTTCGTCGGTACGTACTACCACAAAAAAACAGATTACGACTGAAGTATGCCCGGGAACATACGATATCAATGGATTTCATAATTCTCATAAAGACGGTACTTCTTGTTGTTACTAAACCGCTTAAGAGCTTAGCCCAAAATGGAATACACAAGTCTTCCTGAAATGGGGATGAAGGTCTCTCGTGTTGCTCTCGGTGGCTGTCCATTGGGTGGTCACGGTTGGGGGAAAGTTGAAGATGCGGATTCAATAACTGCTGTCCGGACCGCGGTCGATGAGGGTGTCAATTTTTTTGATACCGCCGATGTTTATGGCTTTGGACATTCCGAGGAGATACTATCGAAGTCGCTCGGAGATTCTCGGCATGATGTTTGTATCGCAACCAAGTTTGGTGTTCGGCAGACATCTGGCGGAGAAACAATAAAAGATACAAGTCCATCGTGGATTAGAACCGCAGTTGAGGCAAGTTTAAAGCGACTTCGGATCGATGTCATTCCCCTTTACTATATGCACTGGCCAGACGGGGTAACGCCAATTGAAGATGTCATGCAGGAATTAGATAAGCTCCGAAAAAACGGGAAAATATCTGCGATTGGCTTATCAAATATTTCTGCAGAAGAACTTGAGCGGGCCACTGCAGTCGCTCCAGTTTCGGCAGTTCAAGTGCAATATAGTCTTGTTGATCGAAAGTGTGCCGACGCGTTAGCAGTAAGTGTAAAAAAACATGGAGTGCCACTTGTTACCTGGGGTTCACTTGCGCAAGGTCTCCTTACAGGGAAATACAATCGGGAGACACTGTTTCCACCAAACGATCGGCGGCATCGATACGAAAATTTTCAAGGTGAAAAATTCATTCAAAATCTCAAAGTAGTTGAGGCAATTTTACAAGTCACTAAGAGGCAGCAGTGCACACCGAGCCAGGTAGCTATTCGCTGGTTACTTGAACAAGATAATGTTGGAACTGTACTGTTTGGTGCAAAGAATGGCCAGCAAGTGAGAGAAAATATTAGTGCAATGAACTTGCATTTAGTTCAGGATGATCTTGATACCTTAGACCGGATGAACACGGAAGAGACATCATAAAAAAGAGATAGATCTATGAAATACTTCTTGAAATCTAAGAATTAAAATTATTCACACAGATCAGAATGTTCGAAAGAAAGAATGTGGAGGTTCCCAAGAGGAGACTTTTTCGATGACTAAAAGAGGGTGCTGCGTCGATAGGGTCAGGATTGCATTCCTGACATGACCATGAATCGCTTGGTTTCCTGAGGACAGAATCCGACGGCGTAGTGGTCGGCGTGGTGCGGCTAACTTCTTATATCGCCTATGGCTTTTTAGGTACCGCCAAACCTTTTTTTTACTCGGCATATTCATGTCGTGGATGAGCATTACGCCGCCAGGGCGAAGAAGTTTATCTGCAAGAAATACGTCCACCAGTGTATAGTCAAAGGTGTGCCAACCATCGATAAGTGCGAAGTCAATTTCGATTCCCTTCGCTATGAGTTCAGGAATTGTGAGGTGCGATGGGCCTTCCATAAGATGGAAAAAATCATCTAATTTGCATTCTTTTAGCCCCGCAATGGCTGCTCCTCCATAATCAGAATGTTGGCATGGGTCAGCACCGTAGTGGTAGCAATGCTTACCTGCTGCCGCTAACTTTGATAGGGCGGCACAAATAGCAATAGTTGAAGCCCCGAACGCTACTCCAGTTTCTAGACAACGGGTAAGCCCTCGCTCAATGATTAGATTCATTATGAACGTGGCTTCTTCATGAGTAATAGTGCCAGTTGACGTCAGTCGTTCTCCCTCTAGATTCGAGGTGAATTGATCACGAATAATCTCGTTAAGTTTTGTTTCAATAGTTTTCATAGTGGTACTCAGTACTATTACGAGCAAATTATTATTTAGCCAAACTATAATTAAAGATGAAATGCTTCTGAGGCTTACGGAGGAAAGTGATGCTACTACGTTGGGGTGAGAAATCTATCAAGTAAAACCTGAATGATCTGACTGCTTGCAGTACCATCCCCGTAAGGATTTTTATCGACCGTATGTGAAAGATAATACTCTTTGTTAGTTAAAAGTTTTTGAGCCACCTCAAGGAGTTTTTCTTCATTGGTGCCAACCAAGACAACTGCTCCCGCCTCAACAGCCTCGGGCCGCTCTGTTGTGTCACGGGTTACTATAATTGGGACTCGGAAACTTGGTCCCTCTTCTTGTACGCCCCCAGAATCTGTGATAATCAAATAGCTGCGTTCCATGAGCCAGATGAATTCTGGGTACGGTGTTGGAGGAATCAGATGTACGTTATTTAGCTGGCCTAAAATATCCGCCACAGGTTTTTGTACATTTGGATTTAGGTGAACTGGGAAAACAAATTTAAACTTAGGAAAAGCACCAGCAAGTTTTTTTATGGCTTTGAAAATTGATTGAAAGCCATCACCAAAATTTTCACGTCGATGACCTGTGATCAAGACAACCGTTGAGTCACCTAGAAATTCATATTTTTTTGTCCAAACAGCACTGTGAGCCAGTTCCTTTTTTCTGGCCCATTTCAATGCATCTATTACCGTGTTCCCAGTAACGAAAATATTCTTCTGAGAGATGCCTTCGTGAGATAATGCAGAGGCCGCCCTTGTAGTGGGAGCAAAGTGCAGGCTGGTACAAAGTCCTGCTACACGTCGATTGAATTCCTCGGGCCATGGAGATTGAAGATTGTAGGTCCTTAAGCCAGCTTCCACATGGCAGAAAGGCAAGCGGTTGTAGAAGGCCGTCATTGCTGCTGCTAAAACAGTTGTTGTGTCTCCTTGCGCAATAATGCAGTCAGGCTGAGTCTGTATGATCTTTTCATTTAATCCGTCCAGAAGCGTGGTCGTAAGAGATGCTAGTGTTTGGTTATGCTTCATGACATTCAATTTGAAGTCAATCGCAAGTTCAAAATAGTCAGAGGCTTGATCCAGCATTTCTTTGTGTTGTCCTGTCGAGCACACGACAGGTGAAATTTGCTCATGTTTAATACATTCGTGGATCACGGGAGCAAGTTTGATCGCTTCGGGTCTCGTGCCAAAGCAAATGAAGGGACGTAAACAAGATTTCCCCATTAATAAGCCCCTGTTTTTGTACGAGCAATTTTGATTTTGAAAAGTTTATGTGTTGCTGTAGATCGACAAGAACTTTTTATCCATTGCTTCCCAGCTGTATCCGGTTTCAAACAGATTTCTCGATTTTACAATAAAACTATCAAGAGATGTACGATCAGATAGGAGTTTATTCAAAATGTAAGCTAAAGTACTGAAATCGTAATAGCCACATATGTGGCCTAGTCCTTCTTGAGAAACCCAGTCAGAGACCAGAGCCTCTTTGTTGATTATGATTGGACGCCCAACACTCATTGCATCATAAATTTTATTTGGACTTGCCATGATATTGTTTTGACAGGTAGGTGCATACATTGTGAGTAGCGCATCGCATTCAGCGGCTAGTGACAGCGATTCTTGTGGTGTTATTGAACCACGGAAGTCTACTTGTTCGTGCTTGACAAAATAATTGCGAGTAAAGTCATCAGCTATCCAGCCAGCAGCGATCACATGCATTCCAGGCGATTGGTTCAAAGCCTTGTAGAGTGTGTCAAGCCCACGTGTTTGAGAAAGTGTGCCACTTACAAAGAGTTTGGCTGGTCCATTAACTGGCGTTGCTGCTACATGACGGCCAGGGTCCTCTGGGTAATTACCAATAACAGTGGTGCGATTCCGTACCCATCCTAATTTTTCACGTCGTGCTTCATCGGTAGCAATAATTTTATGACTCATTAGCTTTGCAATACTACAAAAAATAAATGCTGTCGTACGAATCAGGAAATTGTGACCGGATAAACGATCGATGTGACTGTCATATAAATCACAAACCAAGTTTTTGTAGCAAGTTTTCCATAAGGGTAATACTCGAAGGATATTATCTTCATTAACTCCTATAACAGTGTCTGGTCGGATCAACATTAATGACCGTAATGCATGACGTGTAAATAGAACTTGTCCGACAACTGTTGATCTTCTTTGGGGCACACGATGAACAAGCAAGTGGTACTTAATGCCAGGAAGCTTTTGGCTTGATGGAAGGTCTGGGCGTCGGACCCAGCCAATGAAATGCACTTCGTGGCCTTGCCTTGACAGAGTTCGACACGTCTTTGTCAGTCGTACATCGCCGCCATCATTACCAAAAACAATTGCAATCTTCATATTAATTATATTTAGGATTCTAAATATTTAAGCAGCTTCTCTTGTGTAGTAACGGGAACATTGCAAAGAATTGTTCTTTAAGTCATCAAGATAAGCAATGCGAAGAGTGAGTAGAGCAATAAGAATTTCAGACAGTAGAATTCCGCAACTGTACAGCAACATGGTCCCTTCAAAGGAAATGTCAGTCAAAGGACCTAATAGAACTATGCCGCTGAGAATAATGCTCATCGTAATATGAAAACGGACTTTCAACTTGAGATTTCCGAGTTTGAGGAGGGCATGGCTGAGTGGGTTTCCGAGTAAGGTTCCAATTGCAGTCATGCAAACAATCGGAATGAGATTGACTACCAGTTCGATTTTGTTGCCAAATATAGCTGGTATTATGACAGGTAATACCAGAAGCAATAAGCAAGTAAGTAGACATCCTGCAAATGCCAAGAGAATTCCAGCATTGCGAAGAGTTTTGTAGATTGAATTTGGGTGGCCGTTTTCTGGAGAATTCAATTCACCCAAGAGAACATGTGTAACAGACTGGCCAATTAATAAGGTAGGAATCATTACTATTGAATAGGCAATGGCCCACTGCCCGGCAGACTCGGTGCCAAAAAGTTCAGGTAAGAGTATCGCAGGCAACATGTGGCACCAAAGTGCTGCTGATTGGCCAATGGTAAGTGGTAGACCGAGTCGGATGTGTGAAAATTTTGGGAAGTGAGGGAGGAATGATGTTAAGCCAGACCGACGACGTTTCTCAAAGCCGTATTGGTTTTTCAACAGGATGGTTAGAGACTCATCTGCATTAAGACAAAGACTGCTGGCTGCAGCAGACATAACGCGAGCAAGAGTATCGATACTGATAAATACGAAACTGACCCCACCGGCCAGGGCAGCTAGTGGTTGGATTATTAAACTGGTCAGCCCAAATGTAAGGCGACCAGTCGTCGCAGCTGAAATATTCTTGTGACGTGCAGAAGAAAACTTATTTATCCGAGTCCATGCTTCACAAGATGCAGCAATAACCAGTAAAAGATAAAACCAATTGAGACTAATAGCTAAGCCCAGCGTTATAAGCCCGCCAGCCAGCCAGCATACGCTTAGTTTGGCCGAGGCCAACAGGCTGTGGGACTCTTTAAGCGTTTTGGCTGCTGGGATCAGAAGTTCAAGTTGGCCAGTAATCACTATAGATAAGAGGCCCATAGCAGCTTGAAATTGCCTCAGTTGACCAATAGTTCCAATCTTAACACCCAGCCATGCCAGAATAGGTAGGAGTAAAAGAAGAGCCCCCTGGCTTATGCTAAGTGCAATAAGAAGTTGGCAAAAACGCCACGCTGGTTGTGCATGGGTAACTTGATTCTCGGTGCCTGATGAACGAGCTATCAACGAAGAATGTTCCTATTAACTTTGTTGTCAAGATAGAAATCGTGTATCAACATAAATTAAATTATTTGAACTGTGAAAGATTTATGAATCTACAAGTCGGTTGCTGTTGAAAATTCACTTTGTAAACACTTCTATTCATCGTAAGACGCTGGCTACATTTTTTTAAAACATGCCTAAGTCCAGTGATCTGCCCCAAGAAAGTTATCAGTACAGCAGACACAAGGAGATTTAAACCTAGTGTATAAGGCTGGCCGCGTAAGTAGAGGATACAAGTCGCGAACAAAGAAGGGCCCAAGAATAAAAGAACTTTGGGCGACCAAATCAAATAATAGTTAGCCACAGTGAGTAGAGCACCCCAGGCAACAAAGGTAGTGACGCTACACCAGCCCCAAAAGTTAATCCATAGGTCGCCAAAGAGACCTGGCGGATGCATCCAATCTATCGCTATTGCTTGTTCATAACCAAATAGGGCTTGGGCTACCTTGCGATTTGGGTCTGGTGGCTTGAGTGTGGGTGCAAATGAACTCGGGATAGGGAAGAATAAAATGCGACGGTAAGAAGCTGCATTCACATAGTCATACTGTGTTGGAAAGGCTTGTAGTACCTGAATGCATGTGTCGTGGTAATTCAGTGGATCACTTGTAAGAAGGGGCTCTAGTCGGTCCTTAGAAAGCACAAATTGAACTATCTCCTTGCTAGACATGTTGTGCATTTGGTGTCTGAGTGGAATTGCTACACCTGTCAGGAAAATGAGTATCAGAGCTAGCACGAAACCAGTAGCTAATTTCTTTACGGAGACAGTCCGTGAAAGGAGAAATCCTATAAGCGATCCGCCAACGACTGCCAAGGCAGCAAAACGAGAACCAGAGGAGAGAAAGAATATCAAAATTGAAAAACCGAAAGTATAAGCAAGGCTTAAGGAAGAGAATGTTTTGGAGTGATGAAACCAAGCAAAAAATCCGGCAGTGTAGTTCAATGCGAAAAATTGTAGTGCTACTGTTACAAGAGTTGTGTTGCCTTGGCCTCTTAATGCGAAGCGACCTTCGTTTGTAGCAGTAAGTAATGTGCCGCCAGCAAAATAGACGCTGGCGACCCACGTTATAAACCCAATAGCGATTGCAAATAAAGTGAACCAACGAAGGGGTTTCTGAACTTCCAGGGATTTGAGAATTCGGAAAGAAGTAGCACTTTCGTTCGTGATCGGTTTATGGAAAAAAAAACTCGCTAAGTTAGCCCCAAGGCTTAACAGGAGTGTTCCCACAACTACAAACCACGCGGCTTCTAAGTGTGCTTCGTAAGGGAGGTTTAAACGTGTTTGCCATGGTTCCGTAAGGATTGGTACAAGTCCATGAATCAACCCAATGCCGGAAAAAACTATGAGCCGAATAACCCGTCGATGGCAGTCTTGTAAAGCAAATATTATCTCTACGAGACAAATCAGAATTACGATGGTATGAAGGCCGATAAGAAGCATAGCATTCTGATTGGTAGAGTCTTCTTCGTAGCGTTTTCATAAGATCGAAAACCACCAAGCTACTAAGTTTCAAGATAGGAAATAGCACGTAAACAGCTTTTTCCACAAGCCCAGATGTTCGGCAAATCACTGGATTGGTCCTTCGACGGATTGCCCGTAGTCGATGAACGGTAATTGTCAGTGTGGAGGATGTGCCCGCACGCTATGTGCGTCAACAAGGCGCTCGATGGGAAGGCATCTAGATGTTCAGGCCCAGCAGCAATTCTCGACGCCAAACTTTTAGGCATCACCATCAAAATCTAAACCGTATTCTACTTCTGCTGTATTGAATGCTGCTGAGTCATCAACTTCAATCCACGGTAAGTTCCCAGTACGTGTCCATGTGGAAGACATGGTGAACGTAAGCAGTGAGCCTGTTGAGTGTTTTAAGACAAATCGTTTATCTCCGTCACCGAAGTCTTCAACAGCTACTGGTGTGTAGGCTGCGAAGTATGTTTCGGTAAGTTGTGTCGTACCAGAGAGATAAATTGGTTGGCTGCCAGCGTACAGCCTGCCAGACTGATCCCGTCTTAGTGCTGTGCTCCCAGCAGTTTCTATCGGAGTAAAAATAAGTCCAGTATTACCATCGTCATCGAAATCCACTCCATATTCTCGTTCTGCCGTATTAAAGGCAGTTGGATCATCAGTTTCAATCCATGGCAGATTCCCAGTACGTGTCCAAGTTGCGGACATGGTGAATGTAAGCAGTGAGCCCGTTGAGTGCTTTAAGACAAATCGTTTGTCTCCATCACCAAAGTCTTCAACAGCTACTGGTGTGTAGGCTGCGAAGTAGGTTTCTGTAAGTTGTGTCGTACCATAGTAAAGCGGTTGGTCACCAGCGTAGAGTTTTCCATCTTGATCTTTGTTCAAGACCGTGTTTCCAACCTCTTCAATCGCGAACAGCGTAGGTGCTGGGTCAGCAAGACCAAATTTTACAAGGGCTGCGTTGATCGCACTAGTGTCATTCGCATTGATAATAGTGTTTGACTGGAAGGCCCACGAAGAAGTCATGCTCCACAGAGAATAAATACCGTCTGTTTTCGCAAACAGTACCTGCTTGCCACCATTACTACCAAAGTCTTCTGCCCCGACCAATGTGTAGTTAGGGAAACGAGTAACATCGATCTGCACGCCATTGTAGAAAATTGGCTGATCACCGGCATACAGTTTGCCAGTTGCATCTCGATTAAGAACAGTAGTACCATTCGACTCAATTGCCGTTAGTTCAATACCGGGATCAGGGTTTCCACCGGGATCAGGGTTTTCACCACCACTCAAGCCAACAGAAAATACGTCCGTTGCAGTTGAATTGTCGAGACGGGACGTTGCGGTAACAATGACGTCGATTGTGCCGGCGGCACTACCAACTGGAGTCAGTACAAGATCACCGTTGCTGTTAAATGCGGCTGTAAGTTTTGCTGAGTCCGAACTTGAGGCCGAGTACGTAAACAATGCGGACTCTGTGACTACATCAGCATTCTCGATTTGTACAAAGTCTTGAGGTCGCACAATGTTGTCTTGATTAACATTCCACAATGGAAGATCGGACAGTGCAGAGTTTGAATAGTACGTCGTTGCATCATAGGTCAACGCACTGCCCATCGTATCAACGACCGTCATGCCAGAACCTAAGACGCTACCGAATTGCGTATAGCCACCGTTGTCAGAATCAAGGAACGAGTTGTCGCTGAGGTTGAAGAAAAACTGGCTTGTCGCACTGTCCGGTTGACCACCCAATTTGGCCATCGCAATTGTGCCACGAGTATTCAGGTTGCCAGGCTCGTTCTGAACGGTGCCCGTGGTAGAAATCGCAACAGGGTCACTCCCCGGCTGATCAGCCGCGACGGTTGGGTGTTTAAAGCCACCACCCTGAATCACAAAATCAGAAACAGATCGATGGAACTCTGAATTGTCGTATGCACCACTATTCACATACGACAGAAAGTTAGCGTTTGTTAGAGGAGTGTTGTCTGTCAACTCGATATAGAAGTCATTGTCTGAAAGTGGTGCGTTTGTCTCAAACTTGACGACAGTGCCAGAGACTGCGGTGTCTGCAAACTTGCCCTCAATAGCAACAGTGGTTGGACTAGTTGCGTCCAGAACAATATCAGAAAATTGTACGGCAACGTCTGCTGCCAAGAGTTGCTTTGGCTCGAGTGTCTCGCACGAAAGAGAACTCTCTTGTCGTCGTGCACGTCGCCGATGATGTGACCGGCGCAATGTCATCTCACCACGAGAAAGGTGAAGGACCTCAAAAAGCTTTGATAGAGCGTTCATGGTTCTTTCTTAGTTGCCTTCTACCTGACTGCCCGCAAGGAAGAAGTAAAATTTTCAGTTTGAGGTAATTCGTTCTAGAGTTCCTAACTCCATAAAGACAACACGCGAAATTTAATCACTGAATATGTGTACCGAAACTCACATCAGTCTTTTAATACGCTGAATACCCCAAATCAGTTCATGACTGCCCTGCCAAAAGGATTTTCGACGTTTTACGGCTCTGAGTCAAGAAATTGTTCCCTTTGGGGGAAAATACTGATATCGACTGATTTTAGCAATAAAAAATTTCCGACAAGTATCGCCAAATTCTGTTTCCAAGCTATTTTTCTGCCGCTTTTCGCACTAAATCCGTGAATTCTGCCCGGTAGCTCCGTAGATCATCCCCAAGTGCCTCACTCGCAATCTGGCCAATCTTTTTATAGGTCATTCCACCGGACTCTTTGGAACCCCGCAGCAACATCCCGAAACTGGCCACTGCTGACGCGAATCGGAGATCATCTGAAGCTTTTTTAAACGCGGTACCACGGTCAGAAAGAGGAAACTCTTTCAGTGTGCTGATACTGCCCTCGGGCTGCTTCCAGCGAAGTTTTACTGTCAGTAAATCGTCACTTGGTTCACCATCAGTACCTTTCAGCACTGGTGGCTCTGGCTGCTGCTGATACTTTAAGGGCTCCGCACCACGGCCCGGTGCAACCCCACGAGGCACAACTTCATACAGCGCCGTCACACTATGGCCGGCTCCAATTTCTCCAGCATCTTTCGTGTCATCCCGAAAGTCCTCCGCTGCCATCACCCGGTTCTCATACCCAATCAATCGATAGTTGGCGACCGTTGCAGGATTAAACTCAACCTGCAACTTCACATCCTTCGCCACCGTGATGGTGCTCCCAGTGAGTTGCTCAACCAAAACTTTTCGAGCTTCCCGCAGTCCATCGATGTAGGCATAGAGCCCATTGCCATTGTCAGCAATTCGCTCCATCTTGGCATCCTGCAGATTACCTTCACCAAAGCCAAGCACAGTCAGAAAGACTCCGCTCTTTGCCTTCTTTCGAATCAGTGACTCAAGTGCATCGTCACCCGTAATGCCAACATTTAAGTCGCCATCAGTTGCCAGCAATACACGGTTGGCACCACCTTCAACAAAGTTCTCTGTCGCCTGCTCATAGGCAAGCTCAATGCCGGCACTGCCATGCGTTGAACCACCAGAAGAAAGTGAATCAATGGCCTTGAGTATTGTCTCCTTGTCGTCACCCGATGTCGGTGGAAGCTTCAGGCCTGCATTGCCAGCGTATGTGACGAGTGAAATACGATCATTGGCAGAAAGCTCTCGTACCAGCATCTTGAGGCTTTGCTTCACCAGCGGCAGCTTGTTTGCAGCCGACATCGACCCCGACACATCAACCAGAAACACAAGGTTGCCAGCAGGTCGTTCACCACGGTCAATGTCCTTTGCTTTCAGACCAATGCGAACCACCAGTCGATCCGTATGCCACGGAGATGCGGCTGCCTCAAGGGACACAGCAAATGGGTCGTCTCCAGTCGGAGCTGGATCATCATATGAAAAGTAATTAATCAGCTCTTCAATACGAACAGCGTTTTTGGGTGGTCTGCGACCACTGTTTAAGAACCGCCTCACGTTGGCATAGCTTGCCGTATCAACATCTACAGAAAAGGTTGAAAGAGGCTCCCGCATCGGGTCGCGAAGTGGGTTCTCTGTAATGGCAGCATAGGTTTCTCGGTTTGGTCGAACGTGTCGTTCAGACATTTCCCGACTAGGCTTTTCACGACCAAAAGACATGTCTTCAGATTCGATTACCCGTGTTTTGCTCTTCTTCATCCCACGGCTCGGAGAAAGAGAGCGTGGTTCAGTGACTGCGAGCGAGTTGTTGAGAGCCATGGTTGGGCGTTCAGATAACGTTGACGCCGGTCCGCTCATTTCCAGCTCACCTTTCGTTGCCTGATAACCCTGAGTTGGCATCCGAGTAGGCATTGGTGCCGCAGCAAGTACATCCGCGCTCGACTGCAAAGGCTCAACTGATTCATCTGTATCGGCCATCGCGCCACCACCAACCTTCACCCCGCTTTGACGTGCCGCAGTGTCACTCGCAATCATGTCACCAGCAATTCCAGCAGAACGTCCTGCCTGAAAGCTCTCTGCACGCTGTTTTGCAGCTGGCATCGCCTTCTGCTGTTCATCAGCAAAATCATGTTTCATCTGAGCACCCCGGCGAGACCTGTTCCGGCCTTCGGCTGGCACCATCGCAATTTCACTGGACAGTTCATTCGCTTGATCAACCAGAGCTTTTTCTATTCTCGCTTGTTGCAACACGTCGGGTTGCATAACAATAATGACGGCAATCACCGCAGCAAGACTTGCCAGCCCGGAAAGCCAACGAACAAGGCGTCGGCTGGTCTTCTTGCGTTGGGCTGCTGTGTCTGTACTCGTAGCCGGTGCGATTGAGCCATTTTTTGCAATCGCCGCAAGCACGGCCTGCCGCACTTCTTTGCGGGCCGGATCATCAGCGAGTGACGCAGTTTCTTGCGTCGCAGCTGATTGAAGAGCGTCTGCTATTTTTGTTGTGTCGGCTGCCAGCTGTTCGGCTTCACTACGGTGTTGGCCCGAACGTATTTCTGCAGCTTTCGCAGCGTCTGCTGAGCCATGTTCGAGCTGTCCCAGGGCCTCAGCTGTGAGGAGAGCCTGCTGTTCTTCACTGAGTTGTGAGGCATCAGCCTGTCGTTTGTCTGGCGTGTTTTCGTTGTGTTGATTGTGACTATTCATCGTGACATCCTCGTCGTGTGTTCAGTGGAAGCATCGTGCAAAAGCTCACGAATCCGCGGATGCGTTCGGAGCGTGGTCAGTCCGCGATGCGTCAGCACCCGAACGTTTGCTTCACTTCGCCCGGTCACTTCAGCAATCTGTCGTGAAGACAGGCCGCTGCACCAAAGGTCGAGTGTTTCCCGCTGTGCAGGAGGAAGATGGTCAAGCAACTGACTGACAAGTTTCGTCAGATCATGTCGCTCGGCGAGTGTTGCCGGATTCTCTTCTCGAGTATCCAGCGGTGTGGGGATGGCTGCAGTTTCACCATCATCTTGAAGAAAGGTCTGTTCACGGCCGGCTCGTCTGAGATGATCGATTGCTTTATTGCGGCAGACCCGAAACAGCCAGGGTGCCACCCGGCCCTGAAGATGCTCTTGCGACTGCTCGCAGAGTTTGACAAACGCATGCTGTACAGCGTCGTTCGCTAAGTCGAAGTCGTTGAGTAACCGTCGAGCATATCTCAGCAATGGTAACTCGTACGCCTCAACAGCCTCCAGCACCCAATATGATGGGTCATCGGGTGATGGATCACCGGCTGTAGACATGATGAAGTTCTCCGAGTTGAACAAAGTAGTTCTGCCCGGATGACGACAAGGTCGGCCTGGTGTTACACAAAAATGTGTTACTTCTCGCTTGCTGCCGGGCTGGGGGCGGTTTTTCCCCCAATACTCTTTAGCAGACTGAACAAATCACTGTCCGTCGAGAGCACCAGCGTACTATCTCGGCCAAGGGTGGTTTTATAGGTGTCCAGCGTCTTTACAAAGGTGTAGAAGTCTGCTGCCATTGGGCTTGAAGTGTACGCGTTGGCATAGATTTCAGAGGCCTCTGCATCGGCACGACCACGAATCTGTTCGACTTCGCGATAGGCATCAGATTCAATCTGGGAAAGATCCCGTTCTTTTTTCCCGCTAATCTTTGCAGCTTCTCCAGCACCCTCAGAGCGGAATCGCTCTGCAATCTGAAGCCGTTCGGACTTCATGCGGTCATAGATTTTTTCAATGACGCCCTGCTTATAATTGAGTCGTTTTATTTTGACATCCAACAGTTCGATGCCCCAGATACCCACTTTCGGCGAGGCTGCTGCAAGAATCTGATCTTCCAGTCGATGTCGGCCAATTCGAATCGGAGGCAGAACCCCAATCGTTCCACCAGACTCAGCAAGAATGGCATCTTGCTCAGGGGTTCGGTCTTTATCTGAACGGACGACTTCAATCAGATCATGTCGGGCAATCACATTTCGGGTTTCACTCCCAATGATGTCGTCAAGCCGCGACAGTGCACTTCGTTCATCACGAAGACTCTGGAAATATCGCAACGGGTCAGCAATTCGCCATCGTCCAAACGTATCGACCACAACATAGAGCTTGTCACGTGTCGTCATTTCACTTGGTTGACCATCCCACTCAAGAATCCGTTTGTCAAAACTGTTGGCTGTTTGCACAAATGGAATCTTAAAGTGCAGCCCGGCACCTGAGGCCGAATCGACTGCATTGATCGGGCTGCCAACGGGCCGACCAAACTGGGTAATGACAACCTGCTCCGTCTGGTCGACGGTGTAGGCACAGCCAAATACGACGATGGCAAGCAGAACAATCCCTGCCAGGCCAACTGGTGAAAACAGGAAGTCGCCAGCACGCCGTGCAAAGACAAGGACAGGGTGATTAATTGGCATGGGGCTCATCGTTTTGCCTCCGGTGAAAGTTGTTGGAGGTTCATCAGCGGCAAGAATTGTTGAACGTCTGCATCGAGGATGACCTTGCTGCCGAGTTGGGGGAGAATCTCGCTGATTGTTTCCAGATACAGCCGCTGACGGGTGACGTCAGGTGCTTTCTCGTACTGTTCAAGAAGGGCTGAAAACCGGGCAATATCGCCTTTTGCTTCGTTGACACGTTTGACGGCATAGCCTTCGGCACCCTGGATGGTGCGATCTGCTTCACCACGGGCTCGGGGCACAACTTTGTTGTATTCACCATTGGCCTGGTTGATCATTTCTTCCCGCTCCTGCTGGGCGCGGTTGACCTCATCAAATGAGGCCTGCACATCAGACGGCGGATGCACGTTTTTTAGTTGGACCTGCTGCACGCGAAGTCCCATCTCAAGGCTCTGAACAAGATCAGTCAGTTTTGCGATGGCAGCGCTCTCGATGCCTTGTCGACCGATGGTCAGCACTTCATCAACAGTGCGGTCACCAACGACTTCACGCATGACACTTTCAGCCAGGTCACGAAGTGTTGCGGCAGGTTCACGCAAATTAAACAAAAACTGTTCGGGGTCGCTGATTT
>WLWG01000889.1_pt1 | contig 29434 bp, 50 predicted proteins | sample 6712871 | NCBI WGS metagenome assembly WLWG01 (sample SAMN12718693, study PRJNA515312) | sponge metagenome | isolation source: marine sponge | host: Mycale hentscheli | place: New Zealand: South Island, Marlborough, Capsize Point | collected 2003-05-01
ACTATTTGATGTCAGCTGCTCAAAAACAGTATGAAGAATATGTAGAAGAGTTTGAAAACGGTACATATGAATGGGATATATTTGATTATGGCCCTGATAGATTTATGGTATGGAGTAGACTATCAGATCTTATTGAAGGACTTAAAGAACAAGAAAAAATAGACGCAAGTTATGACTGAAAATGAATTAGAATTATTAGGTTTTGAAAAAAGGGCTGTACTAAATGAAGAGTCTGGTAATGGTTATGATTATTATTTCTATTTAAAAAATGTAGCTGGTGTTGTTTTTGTTTCCTGTGCCAATGATGAATTAGCAGATGACAATTGGTATGTAAAGATTATAGACGCCAGGACTAAGTTTGAAAGTTTTGGTGAAGTCCAAGCATTGTTTAATTTATTAGAAAGACATACATGGGAAGAATGAAAGACATACATATTGACATGCTTAATGATGGATGGACCGGAGATCCGAATGAATACCTTAAGCAGCATATAAAGAAACATAAACTCAAGGCAGTAAATTATGATAAAACTGATATACTATGCCCTAACTGTATGGTAGATAATCTATGTCCAAAAGATAAAGATGAGCTAACATGTATTGAATGCGGTTATGATTTTATCAAAATATCTAACAATACAATAAAGTATAAATGAAAGATAATATATTCATGAAGCTTTCTGTTAAAGATGGAGAGCTTCATTTTCCTGCTAAAGTACAGGAAACAAGATTAAAAAACTTTTTAAAGAATTTACCAGACGGAGCAAACTTAGAATTGTTTATTGGTGTCAGTGAGACCAACGGTAGTAATGCACAACTTGCAAGACTACATGCAACAATACGTGAGTTAGCTAACGGCCTTGGCTATACATTTGAAGAAATAAAACTCCAGGTAAAAAGAAAAGCTGGCCTATGTTTCACTAGAAACAAACAAGAGTATTGTAAATCTTTTGCAGACTGCGATAAGTCTGAATTAAATCTAGCAATACAAGCCGCTATAGAAATTGGAGATTTTGCAGGTATGCAACTAAGAGGGTAACTGACTCTTGATATCCTCTTGCATCTTGCTATTCAACTCTTGAACTTTTGACATGTCGCCTTTTAGTGCTGCATCCATGACGTTCACTATGTCCTCTCTCTTTACCGTAGCATTCATTTCAATATTCAAACCTTGCTCATATGCCTTAGCCTTCAAATATTGGCTTAGAGAAAAAATAGTATAAAGGTTTGATTCATGTTCAGTAAATGGATTAGACTTAATATCTAATTTACCTTCAACATAATCCTCAAACTTTTTAAAAATTCGTTTAGAATCAGCAGGGTTATCCATTTCAATAACATACTTGATTAAAAGCTGTTCTAAACCAGCAATATAAGTAGTACTTAGAGATAAATCTTTAATTACCTTTGAAGGGTCAAAGCCATCTCTTACATTTACAGTATCATTAGACATAATAAAATTTTAAATAAAGATATGAATAAAATAAACATTAACATAGCAGACATACAAGAAAAAATGCATCTTAAGTTAATTGATGCAGGCTGGGGTGATGTATTTTCATCAATGATAAAGTCAGAAGGCTTTCATGAATTAATATACAAACTCAAAACTGAAGCTGAAGAAGATCGCAGATTCACACCAAAGCTTAAAGATTTGTTTAGAGCTTTTGAAGAGTGTCCTTATGATAAACTTAAGGTTATATTTATAGGGCAGGATCCATATCCTCAATTAGGTGTAGCCGATGGTATTTCATTTAGTTGTTCTAATAATGACAAGCCTCAACCTTCCTTAAGATATATATTCAGTGAATTAGAAAGACAATACCCAGCATTTAGAACTAATGACTTATTATATGACCCATTAGATTTAAAAAGATGGAGTAATCAAGGCGTTCTTATGCTTAATACAGCCTTTACTGTACAGATTGGTAAGATAGGTAGCCATTATGATTTATGGAAACCATTCACACATCATATACTTCAATCTATAAACCGTGAGTTTAAAGATTTGCAAGTTGTATTACTCGGTAAGAAAGCTGAAGAATGGCAATTAAGATTAGATAAACAGATTATTTATAAGGTTGCTCACCCGGCTAGTGCAGCTTACAAAGGAGGTAAATGGGACTCTCAAGATGTATTTAAAAAAATCAATGATTCTCTTGATTTTCAAGACAGAATTATTTGGTAAGACCTTGTAATTTTTGTATCTTTATTAACTATAAATCAACATTTTATGAAACAAAATGAACTGTCTGCATTTCATTCAGAAGTGCATGAATTTAAACAAAATATATTAGACAAATATGGAATAAGAGCATATGTTATATCAGATGCTAAAGATAAAACTTTAGATTTAAAAACGTTAGAGGAATGCATTGTAAAAGTAATGGAAGAAGAGCATCCTGAATGGTTACCTTACTGGAGATCAGCAACATTAAAAACTAGAGTTCCTGATTTTGTAACTTATTGTACAGTCTTTTCATTCTTTGCCAGAGGAGCTGGTTATACATTTGATAAGATTGGTAACTATATAAATAGAAAACATTGTAGTGTTATGCATCAATATCAAACTGCAAAACACAGATTGATAACCGGAGACCCTGTATTTATGGAAACATATGTAAAAGTCTCAAAAAGAATATCACAATATGTGGGAATTATTCCAGAAAATACAAAAGCTTAGTCTTACTCCTAATCAAATGTTTTTATTATTATCCTTTTATAAGGGTATGACGCCAACAACAATTACTGATGATGATAAACAATCGTTAATTGATAATGGGTACTTAAAAGATAATACAGTAACTCTTGATGGTGCTAAAATTATAAGGACAATAGATAGTTACTTTAATATAAAAAGCAACAAAACAGCTAAAGCTTTAATGGGGGATTTTCATGAAAATTTTATTTTAAAATATCGAGAGTTGTTTCCAGCAGGTAAGCTACCTTCGGGTGTACCTTCAAGAAATAACGTAAAAATATTAACTGAAAATTTTAGATGGTTTTTCTCAGAATATGATTATACTTGGGCTGAAATATTAAAGGCTACTAAGATGTATATTAACGAGTATCAAAAAAATAATTACTTGTATATGCAAAATAGTCAGTACTTTATATCTAAACAAGATAAACATAAAGTGAAAACTTCAAAACTTGCTGACTATTGTGATATGGTTAAAGATGGTGTAAGTACAGATGATGAGGATCACTTCAAAGAAAAAGTAGTATGATACATAATGAACAACACCAGGAAGAAGATGATCAAGATCTAATCACAGAATATGCTGAGAATCTAATCAAAGAAATGAAAAGTTATTCAGAGACAACTATTGGTAATGTGATGAATAGAGAACAAGCTATACATGCTTCATCAATAACTGCAAAAAGATTAGCTAAAGAAACAGGAAAAAAGTTTTATTATCAAATAACGCAATATTTAATGGAATTGAATGAGTAAACCAACAGCAGCATGGGGTGGTCAGTTTGCCGCCTTCAAAGAAGCACTAAAATATATGAGTGCAAGACAATCCGGTGAGGAGAAGTCTATATATACACCGTGGCCTAAATTTAATGACGCTACTACAGATGGTTTAGAATGGAATACGTTAACCGTAATAGGTGGTAGGCCAGGATCAGGTAAGACATTAATTAAAGATCAGATAATAAGAGAATCTTTTGATTTAAATCCTAATGATAACTTTAGAGTATTAGAATTTCAATTTGAGATGGTTGGTAGGACATCAGCAATTAGAGAATTTAGTTCATTAACAGGTAAAACTTATAAAGAGTTATGTTCAGCTGGTAGTATATTAACTACAGATGTAATTAATCAATGCTATGAGTATGCTAAAACTAGAGTTACAAATCCTGTTGATATTATAAGTACTCCAATGACAGTCAATCAAATGCGAGAGCAAGTTGATATGTATATGAATGAGCATAAGGGTCAGAAGACTATAATAACGCTTGACCACACAATACTTGTAAAAAGAGCACCGTACCAAAATAATAGATTAGATATGCTATTTGAATTGGGTGAATTCTTTACACAATGTAAACGTGACTATCCATGTTTGTTTATTGCGCTGTCTCAGCTTAATAGGAATATAGATAATCCGGATAGAGCTATAGACGGTAAGTATGGTAACTATATTCTTGAGTCAGATATATTTGGTTCAGATGCAATGCTTCAGCATGCAGATACATTAGTTGGGATTAATAGACCAGCTAAGCAAAAGATAAGATACTATGGTCCAGATAGATATGTAATACAAGACGATAGAACATTGGTATTACACTTTCTCAAAGCAAGAAATGGGGATGCTCGTATGAGTTTCTTCAAAGCTGAATTTGAAAAAATGCAAGTATCAGAAATGAATACACCAGCACAACAAGATAGAAGATAATTATGACACCAACTGAAAGAAAAAAGAAAATAGAAGATTTAAAAGCAGAGCATACCAATACCTTAAGTGCAATTGAAAATGCTCTTTATATACCTAAGATGGCATATAGACCTGCAGGAAAAGATGATTTATATATTTCATTCTTTCCAAGTGAACTCCAGAAAAACAAAGATATATATACTGAATTTGTTAGTATAGATTATGATTCTGAAGATCCTTTGAGAACTTTATATAAGTATAAAGCAAATCAACACTGGAAAGATGAGTATGAGTTAGTAACAAGCAATTCAGGATTTGAAAGACATCTTGTACCTGTAAGCGAATTGCAAATAGTTAATGATATCAATAGCCGTTCTTCAAAGAAAGAAACTAAAGAAAAATTCTTTCTTCCTGATCCAGATAAAACAGAAGAGCCAATGCTTGTAGTCTTAAATAGAATAGCAATAGCATTAGAATCAATAGCAAAATCAATAAATAAATAAATAAAATGGCACAAAGTGTATTAGTAATCGCGGACTCAGGCTCCGGTAAATCAACGTCTGGCAGAAATTTAGATCCAAAGACAACTTTTTGGATTAATATAGCAAACAAACCTTTACCTTTTAAAGGTTGGAAAAAGCATTATACATTGATAAGTAAAGATAATCCAAAAGGCAACATGACCAATGCGTCATCAGCTGTAGGGATTATGAAAGCTATACAACACGTCAATGATAAGATGCCACACATCACTAACTTAGTTATTGATGATTGGCAATACATGTCTGCATTTGAATACTTTGATAAGGCAAATGAAAAAGGCTATGATAAATTCACCTCAATCGCTTCTAACCTAGCTCAGGTTGCAAAAATGCCAAAAGATTTGAGAGATGATTTATATTGTTTCTTTCTCACGCATTCAGAGTCTACAACAGACATAAATGGTCGTAATAAAGTTAAAGCAAAAACTGTTGGTAAAATGATAGATAATGCATTAACTTTGGAAGGCCTTTTCTCAATTGTACTCTTTGGTAAAGTTAGAATCGAAGAAGATGGTACAATGCAATATGGTTTTGAAACACAAACTAATGGTGAGACTACATGTAAGTCTCCTATGGGTATGTTTGAAAAAACCTTTATAGATAATGATTTACAGTTTGTTAAGGACTGTATTATCGAATATGAACAATAATTAATTAATTGAAATGTTAAGTACTAAAGACATGAATGCCGGTAGCGGCAAAGCAAGACCTGTGATTAGTCCAGGTAATCAAGTAATCAAGATTAATAAGATTACATATGATCAGACTCCTTATGATAAGGAAGCATACAATATTGTATTGCATGTAGAAAGCGAACCTGTTAAAGGTGAGTTTGAAGGATTTTTAGTTAATCCTGATGATCCAAGTGGACCAAGATATGATGGTCAAGTTGGCCGTATAAGAGTATCGCCTTATCCATTTAAAGATACTACACTTCCTAGTGGTAGAGAAATTAAATTAGAAAATGAAGTTCTAAGATCTATGATTGGATTAGCAGAAGCATTGGATAAAAGAGAAGATCTTGATTCAATTGAAGCTGATACTGTTGAAGAATTTATGAGCTCGGTTAATCAACTATTATCCGGTGATACATATATCAATACATGTGTTGGATCTAGAGAATGGGAAAACAAAGAAGGTTACATAAACAATGATTTGTTTTTACCAAGAGCATCAAAAGATGGTGTTGCAATAGAATCATTAAACGCTGAAAACTCTAGATTATATGAGTTCTCTAAGAAGGATCACGTAAGAGAAGTGCAGAAGAAGTCTTCTACAACAACTCAGAGTTTTGAACCTGCTTCAAAAGGCGGAGATGATTTTGATCTGTAAAAATAAGATGTAAAAAATAAGGCACGTGGAAAAGTGGACGTTAGTATGGTTAAGACCGGCATCAACCGAACCCAAAGGAGCACACCTCTGCCTTTTTTTTAATTTTAGAATATGCTTAATACAAAGAACTTAGTTACAAATGAGAAGGATATACCCAGTTACTGGGTATTTAGATATTATCTCAATATAAATGAGGAGTTGACTGGGCAAGATCTTAAAATAAAATCTGCCTGGAATCCAGGAGAACGCACACCTAGTCTATGTATATATGTAGATAAAACAAAAATGTGTTATATGTTCAAGGATTTTTCTACAGGAAAAGGCGGTAATAAAATTAATCTTATTCAAGAGTTATTTAATGTTAGCTATCCACATGCATTAGAAAGAATGATAAAAGATTATAATGCGTATGTTAAAGAAAATCCAATTAATAGAAAATCTATTACACCCGTAACAAAATGGGAAATGGGGCTAGTTGTTCCAAGAGATTGGTATAAAACTGATGCTGAATATTGGTTGCAATATAATATAGGAAGCAGTATGTTAGAGGAATATAATGTAAAACCTATTGATTATTATACTATGACAAGGGGATCTGAAAAAATAAGAATTGATTCTAAGTATATGTATGGTTATTATAATAACAATAAAGAAGTGTACAAAGTATATCAACCTTATAATAAAAAGCATAAGTTTCATAAAGTAATGCCGCATGTACAAGGGCTTGATCAGCTAAAGTATGACCAACCGTATTTAGTTATATGCTCATCCTTAAAAGATGCAATGTGCCTAAAATCATTTGGATATAACATAGAAGTAATAGCTCCAGACAGTGAGAATACATTAATAAAACCACACATAATTGAGAACTTAAAAGTTAAATACAAAAAAATAATAACCCTCTTTGATAATGATGAGGCCGGAAAGAAAGCAATAGCAAAGTATAAATCAATATATGATTTAGAAGGCTTATGTTTAGACAAGGACAAAGATATATCTGACTCTGTTAAGAATCATGGTGTTCACTATGTCCGTTCTCTTCTCTCACCTCTATTAAAAAAGACTATACACAAATAATATGAAATGGTTTATACCAGGCAATGTACCATCAAGTAAAAATGGAAGACGTTGGACAGGAAAGTACTTCATAGCTAGCAAGACAGTTATGAAATATAGAAAGGATACTTTATCCTACTATAAAAAATATGCATCTGAGTTTAGAAAAAAAGCAAAGAAACATAAACTACCTGTAACAGTAGCATTCACCTTTATACGTGGAACGAAACATAAATTTGATTATATAAACCCTGCTCAAACTGTACAGGATGACATGGTTAAAAATGGTTGGATTGAGGATGATAACATGGAATATATAATTCCTGTTTTTAAACCTTATAAATATGACAAAGAAAAACCAGGAGTAATAATAGAAATAATTAATGAAAAACAAAATAAAATTCAAAAGAATAATGTTTGAGCTGAAGGATCTAGGTATCCAAACAGTTTATATAAATTTTGATGGTGGAGGAGATGACGGAGACATACAGCATATAGAGTATGAGAACGATAGCACAAACAGAGGCTTATACGATCAAGTTGAATCTATATCTAATAAAACAGAAGATAAATTAAGAGACTGGGCACTTGAATTAATACATCATTACGTAGACATGCAGTATGGCGGAGATTGGGTAAATAATGATGGAGGTTACGGTAATATTGCAATAAATGTCAAAGAAGAAAAATACAATTTTAACTATAGTCAAAGAACTACAGAAGATGTAGGCTGGGAAGGAGAAATATAATGGCTCATCCTTGGATACACGCCAAATCCTCAGTTAAAAAATGGGGAGGTGTACCCGAAGACTACTTGCACATTCACCAATGGTTTGATGAAACAAAAGCATGGTTAGGCAGCTCTAACCATAGACTTTACAGACACCACTCTGAAGGTATATTTCAGTGTGCAAAAATATTCGGAGATAGTTTTTTAAACTCGGATAATAAACGAGTATATACAAGATATGTTGGAGAGCAACATGTTAAAGAAGATTGTAATAATTACATACCATCAGCAAAGGAATGGATTGTTCATATGAATAACAAAGAACGCCCTAAATGGATGCGTAAAACTTTAAAAATAGAAGACTAAATGGATTTTACTTTAAGCAATTATAAAAAATTAGTTTCAATGTTTAATGCAACCAAAGATGATTGTTCAATTGGTGTACAAATATTAAAACATATATACGGATCAACTGATGATGATCACATTAACTTTAATGATGATTCATCTATAGGTCATCAATTAATACTAAAAAGTTTAAATGACCAATATCGTTATAAATCTACCTGTGGACTACCGTATCAATTTATAACTAAATCAATAGATGATATCTATGATTTAATTAAATGTACTAAGTCAAAGAATAAAGAAAACTATAAGCTAATATATAGTCATGTTCTTAGCAAGATGTTAACTGAAGACTTTTCAGATTTTAAAAACGTAAACATAAAAATAGAATATAAATGGGATTAGAATTAATATCTAAAACAGTTAAAGGTTTACTATTCAGTGAACCATTTTACGGTTTGTTCTGTATAGGACTAAATAAAAAAATATCAAAAGACATACCAACAGCTGGTGTAGGTCCCAATGGTATTGGGGTTGAGCTAGTGGTTAATCCTGAATTCTTTGAATCACTCAGTGATAATCATAGAACGGGCTTACTTAAACACGAGCTACTGCATATATCTTTTGGTCATATAGCAACTCGAGATAGATATCCAAATAAAAAACTTGCAAATATTGCAATGGATATTGAAATCAATCAATATATTGATCCAAACTTTCTACCTCCGGGAGGATTAACTCTAGATACATTTCCTGAATTAAATCTTCCAACACGTGCAGGTACTAAAGTATATTATGACACTTTAGAAGATGCAGCAAATCAAGGTAATTGTTCTGCTTTGAATCAACTGCTAAATGAAATGGATGGAGAGTCTCAATACTGCCATAAAGAATGGGAAAATTTTGATGAGCTTCCTGAAGCTGAAAGAAAGATGATTGAAAAACAAATTGAACATCAGCTTAAAGAAACTGCAGATTCAACAGAAAAAAGATGCGGAAACTTACCAGGAGAATTAGCTGATCTTATTAAGAGGTTGCGTCATGTTGAACCTGCAAAGTTTGATTGGCGTGGATACTTAAGAAGATTTGTAGGTAACTCTTCAGTTGTATACACAAAAAAATTACGGAGAAAATATAATAAAAGATACTCTAGTAATCCAGGTCTTAAAATTAAATTCAAGAATCATATATGTGTTGGAATAGATACATCAGGTTCAGTAAATAATGATGAACTCAAAGAGTTTGTCAATGAACTTTGTCACATGCATAAAACTGGACACAAAATTACAGTTGTTCAATGTGATACAGGTATAAGAAGTATAGAAGACTTCAATCCCAATAAAGATTTTGAAGTTAAAGGCAGAGGTGGTACATCATTTCAGCCTGTAGTAGATCATTATAATGACCACGGGCGTTACACAGCGCTCATATATTTAACAGATGGGGAAGCTTATAAACCAGATAACTGTCCAAAGAATACTCTTTGGGTTCATAGCAGTGTATCTAGAATAAATAACGAACTCCCTGGATTAAAAATTAAATTAAATTAAAAAAAAATGGCAGAAGTACAATTAAACATTGATGAATTAAAAGGTTTTGTAAATCATATTATAAGTAATAATAGATTTTTGCAAGAGCAAGGAAAGCTACCTGTAGCAACAGAAGTAGTTGGTGAATCAGGAATTGGTAAAACATCAACTATTGTAGAAATGGCAAAGGAAAAAGATTTAAACTTTGTTAAGTTAAACCTAGCTCAAATTGAAGAGCTTGGTGATCTTGTAGGATTTCCTATTAGACAATTTCAAATGTATAAAGAAAAAGAAGTAACTCCATCTGGAGATTCTGTAAGCTATAAAACGACATCAACTAAAGTAATTAAGAAAAAAGTTGGTCAGTGGGTAGATGAGCTAGCCGTTCAAGATTATGCCAAGCAAGGTTGGAAAGTAACCGGTAAAAATAGAATGTCTTACTGCGCTCCTGAGTGGATTGCTAATAAAAAAGAGGGTGGTATTTTACTTCTTGATGACTGGAACAGAGCAGACGTTAGATTTATTCAAGCTGTTATGGAATTAGTTGACAGACAAACATATGTGTCATGGGCTCTTCCAAAAGACTGGCATATTATTTTAACAGCTAATCCAGACAATGGTGATTACATGGTAAACTCAGTTGACTCTGCACAAAAGACTCGTTACATAACGGCAAATCTAAAGTTTGATGTAGATGTATGGGCTCGTTGGGCAGAAGAATCTGGTATTGATAACCGTTGTATTAACTTTTTGCTGTTGCATCCTGAGCTTGTAACTCAAGAGACAAATGCAAGATCTATTACTACATTCTTTAACTCTATTTCAAGTTTTGAAAACTTCCAAGATAATTTACCAATGATTCAAATGATTGGGGAAGGTAGTGTTGGAGATGAGTTTGCATCTATGTTTACTGTATTTATCAATAACAAACTTGATAAATTAGTTCACCCAAAAGAACTATTAACACATGATGATGAATCATATATTTTAGGAGAGTTAAGAAGTTGCATTGGTAAAGATGATTCATATCGGGCAGACATTGCATCAACATTAGCTACAAGACTATCTAACTTTGCAGTTGTTTATTCAAAAGATAATACAATTACTCAGAAAATTACAGATAGATTGGAAGTTCTTGCAACAAAAGATTATTTCACAAATGATCTTAAGTATTTAATTGTAAGAACTATTTTCAACGGGAACAAACAAAAGTTTAATAAACTTATGATGAAGCCTGAAATAATTAAAATGACAATAAAATAAATATGCCACAAAAGAAATCATTTATTGATATTGATGATTCAATATTAAATCATTTTTCTTTAGAACTAGGAGATCGTAAAGGTCTCCTAGTTAATAACGAGCTTTGCTCAGTATATGTAAGTGAGGATGCAACTCAATGGAATAAAATTAAAAACTTACTAAAATCTTCAACATATGATATAGATAATCATACAGGTAAAAAAAGAGCTTATATTTTAAATAACTGCGATGTAAGTAATGAAAGAGTAAAAGCATCATGTAAAGAGCATTCAATAACTATAACAAATGATATTGATAAAGCTGATATTCTAATAACACATGATAATATTGGTAAACAACATGAACATGGGGATCATATTAGAGGTGGAGAAATAATGTTTAGATTTTGGAATTATAATCTAACTGCATCTTCTAGTAGTGCTACTGGTTTAGCTATAGATGTAAATCATTTTGCTGATCAAGATGTAAAAACAATAATCTGCAATCAATTAGCTGAAAAAATATCAGTAAGTTACGATGATACTTTATTAGAAGGATGGGGTATATCTGGCATGGGTTTAAAAATGGCACACTTAATTCATACTAAAGAATTAGAAACTCTAAGTGTAGAACATATTTTAAGTGCATCTGCAACTAAAGTTACTTTAGATAAGAGTCTTTTAGAAACTCTTAAAAGTATGCTTACAGGTTATGATGATGATAATAAAGAAGTAGCCAAAAAAATAATCCCAACAATTGATAGAACAAAAAATATACATTATTTATGGGAATTATTTCAAGAATGTAATTATGAAATTGAACGTCTTGGAAGAGATAAAGATGTTAAATATTGGTTGACAACAGGCAACATGGATGAATATTATCACATGAATGCTGAAGAGATGATCTTAGATCTATCTAAAGATGATAAAAAAATGAGTAAAGAATCTTTTATATATTTTGAACAAATCTGCCGTGCAGAAATTGAAATAAAAAATAGAGAGCTTTATGTATTTAAAGTTAAATTAAAAAAAGAATACAGACATTATTATGAGCAAGATAAAGTATAAAAAATTAGAAAAGGTAAATGTTAGTTTGGTCAATTCGGATGCTATAAATAAACCAAGTTTTATTGGTAATAAATTACAAGCGCAATTTAAATCTAGCGTTATAAGTCAAGATATAGTAGTATTTAATAAAGGAATAACATTTAGTAGTGTAAATTGGGCAAAGAACCAACTATTTGGTTCAATCAATACTCAAGAACCATCCAATAAAGATCTTTCTTTTTATAGGCATAAAAAAATTACACTGCCTAGAGATAAGTTCGCCCTATTAAAAGACAAGTTAAACTGGTCTGTAACTAGAAATGATTCTAATGCTGACTATCATATTATATCTAAAAATCTTTTACAATCAACAGTTGAATGTAGTTGGACTGACACATTTATATATGGCAAAGAGTACATTAAATGTATTAAAGAACTAGAGGCTCTTGGTATTATAACCGAAGATACGTTGATAGAACTTGAGTACCAGTATAAAGGTGAACCTTATGCATATGTAATTAATAGCTATTGGTATAATAATTATGGACATAATACTCCACAGAAAAAAACTGCAGATGCGGTAATGAGTCAGTTTAATAAAGTAGTTTCAAGATATGCGGAATGCAAAACATTTATTGTTAATGATGATATTAATCAAGAAACAGAAACCTTTTACAAGGAATCTAGCTGTAACCTAAAAGAGGAAAAAGCTTTTATTGAATTTTTAAATCCAACTAAGAGTTATGTATTAGATGAATATATAGTTAATATGTGTAATGCTGATAGTCCTGTATTAAAATTTGATGATTTTGATATGATTAAAAATCTTTTAAAAAGCAATGATAAAGACGATGCAGCAATGGCCGTAAATGTATTAGCTAATTGTAATATAGAGAAGTCTTTAGATATAGTATCTTATTTCTTTGTGTTTTACCACGGTTGGATGAGAGAATCCTCAATTTGGAATTCCGTAAATGTTAAGAGCATGAGAAAAGCTTTAAGTGATTTAGATCATGTAGCAGGATATAATCATACAAATTCATATGCGTATGATGCACTTGTTAAATTTCTAATAAAAAATAATTCATTAACTGAGTTCATCTTTAAAAAGATAGCTGCAAGAATAACAAATAAGTATACTAAAATTTTCTTTAATAAAGCAGGTGTATTTAAAATACCTGAGATTGAACTCAAAGATAATTGGAAAGAATCAATAATTTCTTATCCACTTAATTTTGATAATGTACCAGAAATAGATGTACATGTAAAAGAAAATGATCTTCCATTTTAGGGGTAGCCATAATTGATTGTTATTGGGTGTGTGAGAGCACACCCACCCCTTTTTAATTACTGTGCAAAACGACTGCACACAATCTTTTTAATATGAAATGTATAATATGTGATGGTCCTTTAGATGACCAATATGGTAATAACGCAGAGCCTGTAAGTAAAGGCAAATGTTGCAACATATGCAATGCAACTGTCGTTATCCCAGCAAGAATTGATAGAGTAGTAAAAGCGTATGATCAAGACTCAGAAAACTAAAACATTAGTTACTAAAAACAATAACAATAGTGCAAACTGCATAGCACCAAATCTAATCTACGGATGCTTTGGAGGTTGTGTGGACACTTATTGTTATATGTCACGGTACAATGGTAATAGAGTATTTGTAAATAAAAACGTAGATGAAATATTTAATTCCGTTATAGAATGGGAAAAAAAATTTACAAAAGTTCCTGATCAACAGGATCCTATATATACTATGGTGGATATTGCATGTAATACTGATTTAGTATTAATGCAAAAACATTTACCTGAGCCTCTGATAGATTATCTTAAGAGATATGATGATCACCCCAGATTGAATACAACTATGGCAACTAAGTATCCTAACTTATTAAATTTAGATGTTAATCACTTTAATAAGAAGCCAAGGGTAAGAGTAAGTTTAATGCCGCAAGTATATGCAGATATACTAGAACCTAAGATGCAAAAGACTATTAATAGAATACATGAAATTAATAGACTTAAAGATTTAGGTTGGGAGGTACATATAAATTACAGCCCTGTTATATTTAGTCATAAGTGGTCAGAACATTATGATGAATTATTTAAAGCTGTTAGAGCTATAGCGGGTGAAAATAAATGCGAAGTTATTGCATTGACAAATCATCCTAATCAAATGGCAAAGGCATCTGAGGAATCTCAAAAGCTAATGGCTGGTTCATCTGAGGTTAAAAATAAATCTGGCGTAATGAGATACCCAATTAAAGATAAGCATGCATATTTGGAGCATTGGAAGTTTTTATATTCTGCTTATTTTGATATTAATACAATTAGATATATATTTTAAATTATGAGTGAAAAAGAAAAAGAAAAATACGATAAAGAAACCTGGAAGCCTGAAAAGTCTCGTGCAAATAAAGGTAAAAAATATGCACCTTTTATAGATGAAATGATCCAAGGATTTTTAGATGGAATAACAGATCAGGACATGTCCTATATACATGAACGTAATACCGAGCTATATACAAAAAAGCTTAGAATAGTAATTAGGAGTTTTACCAATGATATCATTGCTAAGTCTTTGGATCTTCATTATAGTTATGTTAAAGCTACTATGGAAAGAGATCAATTACTAAAGAAGCTGGATGATGTAGGTATTACAATTAAATTAGATATATCAGAGGACGATATAAGAGATGAGATAATGAAACAAGTTAAAGAATCGTAATATGGCAACAAGCAATCAAAAGGTGGCATGTTTATTAGGTATACTTCCTATACTTATGGATTTTATGGAGGATGTTAAGTATGAGCATCCTTCTTTATATAAAAGGCAGATTAAAAAAGCCGGTAATGAGTTTATTGCTGAAGTAGAAAAGATGGGCGATAAAGTATACAAAACAATAAATGATAATCCTGAAGTAAACAATAATGAGTTTTCACAACAAATTATTGATATGGGTGTAGCATTTAGAGAGTTTATAGAAACAATTAAAGATGAATCCAATGAGTAAATACGAGTATAAATGTATGACTTGTGATCATATATATTGGTTTGATCATGGCCAAACATATAAGAATTGTAAAAAATGTAAAGATAAAGGAGAACTTCGTTTAAAATCTATTCAACATGATGACTTTGAACCAGAAGTAGAAAGTGTAACTGAAGATGAGTTAGCTGACCAATTATATGGCGTTGATAATAATCCAGAAGGTACATTCAAAGCTGATGCAGAAATGCAAGAAATAAAAACTGAGAAGATTATTGAGGAGAGAGAAGAAGATGATGAACCTGAAATGCCTGAAGGTGGGTGGGAATGCTCTGAATGTGGTGCTCCCGTAGATAACATGAATGATGTATGCAGCCGTAGCTGCTTTAATGCAATGATGAGATGATAAATAAACAAAAAGAAGAAGAATTTTATGCAAAAGATAATTTTAACTTTAGCTATTCTTCTCTAAATAAATTAATATTTTCCCCATCCTTATTCTATAAGGAATATATTCTCCAAGATAGAGAGATCAAAACAGATAAGCATCTTGTAGAAGGTAAGTTAATACACTGCCTACTTCTTGAGCAAGACCAATTTGAAAATAAGTTTGCCCTAGTACCAGGTAAAACACCAAGCGATAATATCAGAAAGGTAATGAAGAGTATGGTTGAGTTTACACATGAGCAGGAATTAAAGAATGTTCGTGATCATGTTATACTAGATGCATTGAAGAAGATGAATCTATATCAATCTCTTAAAACAGACAAATCTAGAATTGCAAAGGTTAAGGTTGATGACTATGATCCTTATTGGAAGTTCTTATTCAATGAGTCTAAAGATGTAGTTGATCAAGATACTTATAACCGTTGCCAAAAGCAAGTTGATATAATCAGATCTAATAAAGATGTGATGGATTTATTTGGTAATGGTAAAGTAAATACCGGTACTGATTTTGAATTAGACTCTGAAGAAAGCTATGTAGAAAAATATCTACAATGTGATTTACAAGGAGCAGAAAAATTTGGATTGCACGGTTACATAGATTACTATAAAGTTGATCGTGATAATAAACAAGTAATAATTTGCGATTTAAAAACAACGGGTAAAACTATATCTGACTTTGCTGAGACAATAAGCTTTTATAACTATTGGCTACAAGCTTCCATATATATGAAACTTGTTTATTCAAATTTAGATGAAGAAGCTCGAGACTATGAATTTATATTTAAATTTATAGTTGTAGATAAGTATAATCAGGTCTATGCTTTTGATGTAACTGAAGGTACTATGGGTACCTGGGCTCAAGGTTTAACTGATGTTTTATATAGAGCTCAGTTTCATTACAACAGTAGAGATTATAGTTTACCTTATGATTTTTTGATTAAAAAACAACGCTTATGAATATTGTATATACCCGTTACTTTCAAAAAAGTAAAGTCTTTTTGTACCCATTATTAGGTATTAAAAAGGGGTATAAACATGTGCCAAAAAACACATATGTTATTTGGGATAAATTTTATACAGTAGATGATCGTAAGCTTATGGCTATTTATGAACATAAAAATGATATAGAATACAAAATCTTTATTGATAAAGTTCTTAAACCATTACATGCATATCAAAGCATGCATAAAATATCAGACAATAAAGATCTAATTCTTTTTGATATGTCAATTTTCAAATATGATTATGATTGTTTTATAGATGGTAGATTCTCTCAGATGAGTAGAGAAAGCAAAAGAAAGATTGAAAATTACTTTACATCTGTTGGTAAAATATCTAATTATATATCCAGCTTTTTAAACCCGGAGAATTTTCATGATGATTATGCTGAAGCATTTGGTGTTGATCAAGATTTAATTGAAGATGTATATGAAGTTTGTAGTAAAGCTGATATAGATAAAGAAACATTCAAAGGAAAAACTATACAAGATCCCTTTGATTTAACAAATATTTCTATATCTTTGGACAAAACAAAAATCAATGAGCAAAAATAATGTAGGTCAAAACATGATGCTGATTAGTTCAGCTTTCAGACAAGTAAAATCTTTTTCTTTAGTTCCTGTAACTGATGATTGCCCTTATGTAGAGGCGATGTTTGATCCAACTGGTGGAATACTAGCTGTGATTACAAAAGTTAAAAAGGACTCTTTTCATATGGTACCGAGGTTAGATGATAACGGACAACCACAAAGACTTAAAGTCCCCAATAAAGAGACAGGAAAAGTTCATAAAGAACAAAGAGTTAATGTTGAAACATTCTCTGAGTTTTATATAACTGAAAAGGAAGAGATTGAAAACTTTCTTGCAGTTTTTGCAATTAATCATAATAGTTTTGATTGCGGTCAATTTTTTGTTGCCGTAGATAAAACCAAACCATCAAACATTATTATGCCAAGCTAAGCTAAACTATTAACCAAACATATCTAAATGGTGGTCCTACTATCCTCATACACTATTTAGATCTAAAGCCTCGATGACAACCCGGGGCTTTTTTATGCATTAAAATTTAAATATGACACACTGGGTAATGGATTATGAAACCTTATCTAATTGTTTTACTGCAGTATTTCAACATTATAAAACATCTGAACAAAAGATATTTATAGTGCACGATCTGCAAAATGATTTTGATAAGTTTATAGAATTTTTACATGAAAATAGAGACGAGAAGCAATGGCATATATCCTATAATGGATTAGCCTTTGATGCTCAAGTTACTCAGTATATACTAAACAACTATGAGTTGTGGTCTAATATGTCGGGCTGTGCAATAGCGGAAGTTATTTATGCATTTGCTCAAGAAACAATAGCTAGACAGAATAGAAAAGAATGGGGTGTATTTGCACCTTGGCATATACAAATAGGTCAGATTGATTTATTCAAGTTGCATCACTGGGACAACCCGGCTAAACGTTCTAGTCTTAAGTGGATACAATTCAGTATGGATTGGGAAAACTTACAAGACATGCCTATTGAGCATACTGTAAAGATTGAGACACAAGAACAACTTGATACTATAGTTGGATATTGCATTAACGATGTTGCATCTACTAAAGCTATATTTGAAAAGTCTAAATCTCAAATAAAACTTCGCAAGGAGTTAACTGATCAGTATGGTATTAACTTATACAGTGCATCTGAACCTCGTATTGCTAAAGAGTTGTTTGCTTACTATTTAAGTAGAAAGTTAAACATAAACTCTAGAGAAATAAAGAGTATGAAAACTTATAGGAATATAATTAAGGTTAAAGACCTGATACTTCCTTATATAAAGTTTAAGTCTCCTGTGTTTCAGCAAGCGTTAAATAAGTTTAATACTTTAGAGTTAGATGCAATGCAGCTTAAGGGTCAGTTTAAATACAAGTTAGAACATAATGGAGTTCATACTACATTTGCTTTAGGCGGTATACACGGTGCAAGAAAGAACGGTGTTTATAAATCAGATGATGATCATATTATTATGACTTCTGATGTTACATCTTTCTATCCTAATTTATGTATCCGCAATCAATGGTCACCAGCACACTTTCCAAAAGAAGAATTCTGTGATCAGTATGAATGGTTCTTTGATGAAAGAGTTAAAATTCCAAAGTCTAATCCAATGAATTACGTGTATAAAATTATACTTAATTCAACATTTGGTTTGAGCAACGAGGAGAATAGTTTCTTTTATGATCCTGAACTGTGTATGCGTATAACTCTTAATGGACAACTAAGTCTAATGATGTTGTATGATATGATACTTGATGCAATACCAGAAGCATTTGGTTTGTTACAGAACACAGATGGTGTTGAGATTAGAATTCCAAGAGATAAAAAAGATCTTTATCTTAAAGTCTGCGAAGATTGGGAAAGTATAACTCAATTGAATCTAGAACATGACACATATCAAAAATTGATTCTAGGTGATGTCAATAATTACATAGCTGTAAATGATTTTAAATCTGTTGATATAACTACCTGGAGAAAAGTTAAAGAGGAAAATCCTCATTATTTGTTTAAAGTAAAAGGTTCGGAGTTTATGTACGCACCTGTTAAACTAAAGGGTAGGTTTAATTTTCATTCGCTTGCACTGCATAAGAATAAATCTAAGCTTGTTGTACCAAAAGCAATATATAACTATTTTGTTAAAGATGTCCTACCTGAAGATTACCTACAAAAGAATAAGAATATCTTAGACTATTGTATTGGTATGAAATCTAAAGGCGCATGGAAACAAGTATCAAGATCAACACCACAAGGTGTATATAAAGAGGAAGATCTGCAAAAGATCAATAGATATTATATATCTAAACCCGGAAATAATAGTTCAAAGATAGTAAAGATTAATAAAGAAGACGGTAGGGAAATACAATGTGAGTCGGGAAGATGGTTACAATCTGTTTATAACAGAATAGAATTAGAACCAAAATGGGAAGACTATAACCTTGATTTAAGATATTATAGCAAGGCAATTGAATCTCAGATAAATGATATCTTATCATCGAATATTAATCAACTAGAACTATTTTAATGCTAACACCACTTCAGAAAATAATGCAACTAATATTAATAATTGCATTTCTCGCCTTATTATTTTTTATACTAGGGGGCGCTAGAAATTTTGGTAAATAAACTTATTTTATTTATCTTTACACTTACAAAGTTTATATATGAAAAGTAACTTACAAACACCGAAGCATCAAATATTAAATGCTCAATTACCTAATCACGGTAGTACATACACTGTCATATCTCATAAAGATATTATTGACACAACAAAAGTAATGCTAGCAAATAGCGGATTTAAGATTACCGAAGAAATTTATAGAGGTAATAATAACTGCGAAGTAGCACAGGGGATATATCACATAAAACCTTTTAGTAACACAGATCCCACAATTGAAAATGAAACAGAGTTGGGAATGATGTTTGCTTGGACAAATTCTTATGATAAATCTTTAAGATTTCAATGTTCAATAGGAGCATATGTATTTGCCTGCTCTAATGGAATGATATGCGGCAGTGTTAACTATGCAAGAAAACATAGCGGAACTGCAGATCAAGATGTTAAAACACAAATATCTAGTCAGATTAAAGATGCGGAAAGAGTTTATAGAACTATTTTAAAAGATAGAGACTCTTTGCGTAATACTGAATTGTCTTTAGAAAGACAAGCAGAGCTGCTAGGTCTTTTGTTTATGCGCGAAGATTTAATAAGTCCAAGACAACTATCATGCATTAAAGATGAGATGGCTAACCCATCTTATAACTATAAGAATTATGATCCTGAAAATGCGTGGTCATTTTATAATCATGTGACTCATTCATATAAAACTATACATCCTAGATTATGGATGAAGCAATCACTATTGTTTCATAAATTTATGATGGCCAATGTTGCAATGAATAGTCAAACAAATACGCAGGTAGATAGTATAAACCACAGTGTAGATACTATTGATGAAGATATGCCTAGTATTGACGATGTCTTTAATAATCCTACAACAGTAGTGGATATTCCAGACTATACTGATGATCCAACTGAGTTTGAAATTTAGTGGACTTCAGTTAAAAAGGTACATGTGTTAAAAACCAACTCGCAAACATACCCCTAGTTTCTGGTACCTTCTAGGGGTTTTTTTTATTACTGTCCTCTTAGTTTTCTCATCATTGCATTATGAACCATACTTCTAGGTCTTATTGGCCTTCCATGCTTATCTGTAGAAGGTCTATGCTCAGGTGGTATATCGTCTGGAGTTAACGGTGGATTAGCTGGACTTCTTTGAATTAGTGGATTCCCGGCTTGATCAAAACCTGGGTGCGGTATTGGCTTATTAGGATTTAAAGGTTTAGGTGTAATAATCTCTTGATTACCCAGCAAACCCATATCATTTAATATTTGCAGTTTTTCTAATTCTGCTTGAGATTGAGTCTTAGGTCCATATACCTCATCCCCATTTTCATACATAGACTTACCTTTTAAAGATTCTGCCTTTCTTTTTTCTGCTCCCTTTCGAAAGTATTCCATTGGATTATTCATTTCTTTTTCTTTTTTAATTTGCTCAGTGTAATTGCAAATCTTGCACGTTGAGCGGTTTTACCTTTACCTTTAGCTTTTTTCTGTAGCCAGGATTTTTTTATTCTTTTATTCTTATTATCATAGCCTCCATCTTTCTTAGCTGTTGCAGTAAGAGATCCCGGCTTTTTAATTGCCTTCTTAATATTTAACTTCTTGGCCACTATTCCCAGTATATAAAGATTAAATCACATTCTTGTTCTTCTAACATTTCCATCTCCTTCTTGCTTTTCTTAAACGACTATTTGGATCCTTAGCAGCTTTAGGAAACTTTTTCATTTGCCCCGCTGATCTTGCACAATAACTTTTCTTTCTTGACCCTCCCCCCGGTTGAGGAGCTTTAAGTTTAGAACCTGTTTTTTTATTAATCATTTTACGGCCCTTAGCAGTAAGCCCTCCTTTTTTAGACTTACAACCATTTCCAATATTGCAGCCAGACATGGCCCCTTTTTTCTTAGTAGTTTTCTTTTTCGCCACTGCCTTGGATTATTTCTTTTTATGTAGTTTTTGAATATCAAAACTAGCATACAAGGATGCCCCTTTATGAGGAACAAATTTACCTGCATGCTTCATAAGCTTAATCGGACCTTTTGGGGATTTCATCCAATGAAACCCTGATGGTGCCTTAACTCTTTTTTTTGCCATCTCTTTTTTTCTTTTTATCACCCATGTATTTCATACCCATAGTTGGGCAGAACTCCATAGCATCTTTAACCTTTGGTAATAGTTTCATTTCTTTTTTCTTTTTCTAATAGCGCTAGTTCTACGCCCCATTCCAACTCTTTTCTTTTCAGCAACAGCCTTACTCTTTTGTGACTTAGACATTGATCCCCAAGTCCGTGGTGTTTTTTTGGAAACCTTTTTACTTGGTCTACATTTTTTTACACCCTTATTCTTAGATGATCCACATGCATTACCTTTCTCATCCTTCCACTTTTCTTTAAACCAACGCTTCAGGGCTGCACCTTTCTTTGTCTTTCTTACTGCCACTACTTTTTCTTTTTACTCTTCCCGGCTTTTTTCTTTCTACACTTAGCGATCATACCACTAGCATATGCACTGGGAAATACTTTATGAGCTCGCTTAGCTGCATAATAGCATGAATCTTTTTTAGTTTTGCTCTTCTTCTTGGTGGCCATTATTTCTTTTTCTTAGTTGACTTTTTCATGTTCCTCCCAACACTCATCCCAGCTTTAAATGATTTCTGCGATTTCTTACCACAGCCACAGTCTTTTTTCTTTTTTGTCTTTGCCATAATATTTCTCTTATAAAGAAGTTACTTCCTTTTCTTTTTTCTAGCACCCTCACCCTTTCTACCGCGATTAGTGCTAGGTTTAACAAAGCGTTTTGTCTTGTGGTCATAGTCCTTGTTCACTATGTCCTTCCCTGCTTTCTTCGCCTTATTCCTTATTCTTTTTAACTCAGCCCTTTTTGCCAAACCTGCCTTACTTGTACTACGTTTAACATCCTTAGCAAGCTTCTTCTTGTAAGACTTTTTGCCCTTAGCAGACTTATAATATTTCATAGTTCTACCTGCCATCGCTATACAAATTTATATTTAGTAGCATTATATAGTGCTTCATGCTCTGTTGCATTTAAAGCCTTATGATAGATACCGCAAATATTTAACAAGCCTCTAAACTGACCAGCCGGACCCAGACCTTGAGTATTAAAGTATCCAATACTAAGAGATCCATTACTCCCTCCTATCCCAATTAAATCTTGACCGCTTGTATTAGCATTTGCACTACTTATAAATTGACCATTTAAATAAAAATCTACAGTAGCTGGAGCTGCATTATATGCCATATTAAAAGAACAAGATATCAAAGCCCATTTATCACTAACACTTGAAAAAGGGTCAGATCTATTTGTAGCTGAAACTCCACTTCCTCCAGATATTCTTTGCAGTCTAGTTTTATATATAATCTGAGTACCATTCGGTGATATACCAAATACTCCATTATTATTTCTTCCACCAATATTTCCTATAGCAGTTGCGCATAATCCCCAATTGCCATTTCCTTGATCAGGATCAACATCCGGATCTAATTTTATCCAAGCAAAAACACTATGAGATAGAAGAGAAAATTTAGGCTCATCACCATTTGGATGAACGCCTGGTCTAGGTGGTCTTCTAATAGGTGTAACAAATCCACTTGTTAATCCAGATTCAATACCATTAAATCTAAAATTTACACCATCGTTAGTATTTGCATAATATTGAGGATTTTTATTATAGTTAGCATCGCTGCATTTTCTGTTTTTATAGACATCAAAGTCAACTCCTTCAGCAGTTTCAACATAATTCGATAGAACTCCTCTTTCCCACTGATGACCGTATATAATTAAACCTGAAGTTCCATCCCCCTGATATTCTGTATCTCCTGCTGCATTAGCCATAGCAATAGACAACTCAGTTCTTACTTCAGTAGTTTGAGTGCTCTCATCGAAAATAATAGTATACCAAAATCTATACCATCCACCACCTAATGATTCTACACCTTGATCGTAATTATCAGGATCACTAGCAATAATTGTTCCCGTAGCAGGATCAACTGTTATAGAACCACTGCTTGGGTTATTAGCGTTATTAATTAATAAAGTTCTAGATCCAGAAGAAACTTTTACATGTATAGAATGAGTGTACATTTCATACGGACCACCTTCAATAATTGGACTTATTGGAAAGTCAAATCTCATTTTATGAGTTCTATCAAAAGTATCTAAAGATTCTGTTATAAGAGTTGTTGGATTTCCGCTACCATCAGGTGCAGGAGTACCTGAAGCTACTAAAGTTAAATTATTAGGTGTTTGTGAACTAGGGCCATATGAAAAATCAGTTACAGGAGGACAAACATTTGAAAAAGTTCTTGTTCCTGCAAGTAAATTTTTACCACCCTGTGCAGTAGAATATGCATTAAGATTAGGAGATCTAGTTATAGGAGCATCTGGATCTAACCAAAAGACTAACTCATTTGTGTCTATATTTCTTCTGACAGGAATCATACTGTAACATTTTCCATGTTTTCTAATGAAGTAATATAAATTTTAGTACCATCTGAAGTACCTTTCATTAATGTTATATTATTTATTACAGGTTGTAATGAATTGTTAGTATACATGTTACTACCAGCTTGTAAAGTAGCAATATGACCACCAGTATTATCAATGATAAAAATATAATCTCCTATGGGAGATCCTGGTAGTGTCATACTTATAGTTGTATCTCCAGTTATAAGAATCTTAAAAGTATTAGCTGTAGAAAGATCAATTGTATCTGCTGGACCACTAAAAGTTAAAGCAACTGCTGGACCCCATAAGCTAGCTCCCGCTGGACCTGCTGGACCTTGAGGTCCTGTATCTCCGTCTAAACCTTGTACTGCTAAAAAATTCCAATCAGGATCTAAATTTGTTGGAGCTGATCCTCCAGGAGCAATTGGATTAATACACACAAAACTATCACCTAAATAAAATACGACATCATCTATAGCATATGAATTAGATGTACTCCATTCGCCTCTAAAGTTTAGACCAGCAGCACCAACAGCACCTGGATTTCCTTGGGGACCTTGAAGTCCTTGGATACCTTGAGCACCATTTGCTCCTGGAGGTCCAACCGGACCTTGTGGACCTACTTGCCCACCATTAGACCCGACATATTCTGAAAGATCTTTCATCTTAAGAGCTCTTGATTCAAAATCAGGTACTCGATTTTTGCTTATATCTTTAGCTATAAAAATCACATCATCATCTTTTATAGATGACCTCTTGATGAAAATATTTCTTTGTATAAGGCCTAGTATGTCTTGTAGTATTTGCATTTTAATCTTTCTTACGCCTGTTTTTATTCGCCTTCGCTTTATTTCTCAACTGGTTTAAACTAAAGTTTCCACCAGCTGAAACGCTTCCATCTCCACCAACTGTAAGACTTAATGGTATTTGATTACCGCTTAAAGTCACACTTGAATTATCCAATATTTTATTACTCTGACTATTTGGATCATTAAAGTTAGTGTTAGTAGAAAGATTAACACCTCTTCCACCTTGATTTGTATTAAAGTTAAGCCTAAGATTTTGACCCCGACCCGGTGTAGAACCAGCTTGGAAACCAAGTGTAGGATTTTTAGGTTTAGGCTTTTTTGCTGGACTACTTACTACTTGTGGACTATTAACTAAAACTGCAGGATCAATATTGCTTACATTATTTAAATTATTCGGCACCCTATTTGACAGACTTAATGGATTTGATCTTACCCATGGATTTGTCAAACTTACATCCATGTTTTTAATATCATTTATCGCTTTTTCATTTCTAGCTCTAGCAGCCAACATATCTATAAAACCGAAACCTCCTCCGTTACCTTCTCCATTACCGTTTGATAATTTCTTTTTAGCAATTTTCATATTTTGCTTTTGCATTGATTGTCTACGCTTATTCATAATTTATATTTTTTTAATAGGTTCTTATCCTCTTATTGTTGCATTAATACTTATATAATCCGACAATCCTGTAGGACCAGAATAATCATAATACCAACCTAAAAACAATAAATCGCCTTGGTTTATTGCATTATTTGGATTAGGTGCTAAAGTGAATGGTACAATAACTTCTTTACCGTATGCCGCTACACCATTGCTGGAAAAATCTGATAGTATTGATATAGGGCCTTGACCTGTTATTTGAGTTAAACTTGTACCTAATATTCCATTATTTCCAAGATCATCTGGATCTAACTTCCAAAGTCTCCAATATAAACTAAGACCTGTTACATTTGTTTGAATTATATACTGAATTTCAATAGTACCTGAAGGACTTATAGTAAACGGAACTTGAGATGCACATCCAACTAACTTTCTTGTATCAACATCATTTCCGACTACAACTCCGTGATCATAAAGAATACTACCTATAAGTGGTTGTAGTACATCAAGACCCGGTGCTACGCCTGTAGTAGCCCCTATACCAAATTCATCTGGAGTATTTGAAAACTTATTCATTGGAGAAACAAAGCATTGCTTTAATATTACACCTGCCCCAGAAGTTGTATTAAATTCAATATAGTCACCATTTTCTTCAATAGTTAAACCTAAAGAAAGACTTTTTAACCTTCTAAAGCCTTGTGTGACATCTCCAGTAACTGGATCTATAGTCTCACCGCTATAACATCCTGCTTCAGAGGAATCTTCCGGTATATTTACTATATCAGGACTAGCCAGATTTACAAAATCTTTAATTCTAATTAATTTAACATTTTTGTATGGTATGGGAGAAGCTACGCCTGTTAATTGAGGAGCCTCATTGACACCTACAACTATTGCATCATAGTCATTAACTTTTTCAACGAACTCATTTCGCTTAAATAAACTTAATATGTCAGTTAAAATTTGCATTTATTTTGAATAAGTCATGCTACCATTACTAACTCGACCACCCATATTTTTTTTAGGTAGTCCTATTTTTGTGTTTTTATTTTTTCCTTGACTAGCTAAAGTTTCTTCAGCTTCCATAGATAAGTCAATTTCACCGCCCATATTACCAAGTAATTTATTATTAGCGTCTTTTTGCAAAAATCTATTTTCTATTTTATCAGCTCTTTCATTTTTACCTTTATTTCTAAGTTTGCTAACTCTTTTCTTTACTCTTTCTACTTTACCCATGATCGTATGTTATTGTTATAATTGTTAAAAATAATTTAAAAGTGTGGTATTCAAATTCATCATCTTTTTCTACAAATTCCCAACCAATAGCAAATCTATCATGCGGCCAGTGTAACGCTAATTCTAAACGCCAATTTCTCACTTTTTCTTATTTGTATTTCTTACTTTTTCAATTGATCTACCTCCAAAGTATGCACCTATAACTGTTAACAAGGTGATTTCCAATAGATTAATCCATCTTTCTGAAACAGCAAACTTAATAACCCCCGCATCAATAAATACAAGAATCATTGTACAAACTACTAAGAATATTAAAACTATAGGTCTAACATTCTTAGAAAGCCAAGAGTCTGAATTCATATCAGACTTCCAACGTTCCGTAACATTTTCTTGTACAGTGGCCTCACTATCAAGCAGCATCTGCTGCATAGCATTTTTAAGGGTCATCTTCTCTTCTTTAGAGGTGACTACCTCATCAATGATCCTATCAGCCTTACCAAGAAGACCACCAAATAATTTTGTTACCCAGGGAGCTGCCATATTAGCCTCCTAAATTTGTCGTATTGTCATCCATAAATGGGCTAGGCGGTGGAGTAAAACTTCCGTCTCTTCTTGCTTGTCTTTTAGCTTTTCGCCTTGCTCTATTCATTTGTCTCTTTTCTTTACCAGTCATCTTTTGACCTTCTACAATATCTCCCCCTGATGACATAATTTGGGTATCAGACATGCCATACTTAGCCATACCTTTTATCATATCAGCGCCCATTTCTTTGCCTTGTGCTGCAAATGCTTTAGATTCTTGAGCTAATCTTAAAGCTTCCATTGCGTTCATTTCAGAACCCATACCATACTTTGGATAATCCATATTTTTATTTTTTATTTCCTTTTACTGCATCAATTACGTCTCTTAACTCTCTTTTAGTAGCATGTACTCTACGTGCAGTTTCTTTAACTAGAGCAATAGCTTTTTCATCCATTGTAGTTTTAGACCATAGCCAATGCCAGCCTAGAACTAACCAAATGCAAATATTTTTAATTGAAATTGTCCACAAGATGTTGAGAACAAACTTTAATATACTTAATACTATATTCATAATAAATGATTTATAGTATAATATACAAAAAACCACAGAGAAAAACAAAAAGAAGTATAATATTACCCCATTGCTTACTTACTATTAATGGCATTGATGATTCTGATTTCCATCTGACCCATTTCTGCTTTAATATCAGATAGAGCCTGATCATTCTTTTCTCTATTTCTTTCTACTTGTTTTTTAAGATCATCTATTCTTTTGTGGAGGAGGGTGTGGTTATCTTTTTTATCTACTTTCATTTCATCCAAGTCTTTTTCTAGGCTATCTAAAGTTATTTGTTGGATTGTAACCTTCCCTTTTAATGTATACCATACCCCTAACGCACCTGTTACTGAAACTAATAATGCTATTAATGCATCAAACCCTATTTGTAAACTTGAAACTTCCATTGTTAATTATATATATAAATACGTGTTATTACTCACTTGCACGTACTATAATATACAAATAAAATAATTGAGATAAAAACAAAAAGAACAAAATTTAAACCTGATAGTTAATAAAGATATATTACCTTGCGTGTAATTTTTATTTTTATTAAATTAACTATATAAAACAACCTGCTATACGTCTGTATAGCTTTTTTATTCTAACACCAAAATAATAGCCCATGAATGGAAACATCTTCCAAAAAAGAGAAAATATTCTGCCCTATGAATATCCTCAATTATTAGATTACAAAGACGCCATCAGACACTCCTATTGGATTGATACTGAGTATAATTTTACAGAAGATATTTCTGATTTTAAAACAAAAATTACTGATCAAGAGAGGGAAGTAATTAAACGTACAATGCTAGCTATTGCTCAGATAGAAGTAAAAGTTAAAACCTTTTGGGGTGATTGCTTTAAAAGAATGCCTATAGCAGAGATTGGTGATGTAGGTATGACATTCGCAGAGTCTGAAGTTAGACATAAAGATGCTTACGCCAGACTGCTTAGAATCTTAGGCTTAGAAAAAGAGTTTGAGAATGTAATTAATGTTCCTGCTATAAAAGGGCGCATGGATTATCTAAACAAGTATCTAGATGGTACTAGAAGTAAGGATAATAAAATGTATACCAAGTCTGTTCTATTATTCTCACTGTTCATTGAGCATGTAAGTTTATTCAGTCAGTTTCTTATTATGATGAGTTTTAACAAAGAGAAGAACCTTTTCAAAGGGATCTCAAACGTTGTTGAAGCTACCAGTAAAGAAGAAGACATACACGGAAACTTTGGTGTTGAGTTGATCAATATCATTAAGAAAGAGAATCCGGAGTGGTTTGATGCGGAATTTGAGGAATTAGTTTACTCTGCGTGTAAGAAAGCTTATGCTGCAGAAACCGAAATCTTAGATTGGATATTTGAAAAAGGTGAGTTAGACTTTTTATCCAAGGAAACAATAAGTAATTTTATTG
>WLWG01000890.1_pt1 | contig 29428 bp, 38 predicted proteins | sample 6712871 | NCBI WGS metagenome assembly WLWG01 (sample SAMN12718693, study PRJNA515312) | sponge metagenome | isolation source: marine sponge | host: Mycale hentscheli | place: New Zealand: South Island, Marlborough, Capsize Point | collected 2003-05-01
TCTACAAAGCCTTCCGACTCTTTCAAATACCCTCGCCAATTTTCAAATAGGAGTTTCATCTTACTTCCTTCACATAAAAATAATGGATATCCTCGGCTGCATCATAAATCATATATACATCGTTTGTTTCATCATAAAGATAATAAGGCTCATCTACCGTCAGTATGTCGCCTACGGCGGCTTGAAAATCTTCAGCAGATATTTGAGAAGCATTTTCTTCTGCCTGTGCGAATTCGGTTGCATCTGTATATGGAAGTGAGTCTATCATACAGTAGCCACCTTCATCAAAGTTTTTACAGTTGCCCACAAGAGAATATCTCTCGTTCAAATACTCTCGCCAATTTTCAAATAGGAGTTTCACTTTAATACATTCCGCCAGTGTCTCGGTCTCTGTAACTTGCACGATCGTCAGCTTCGGCGCTTGGGTCTGCTCCTATTTGTTCTAGTGCAACCATTAACTGCTGCCTAAACTGAGCAGCTATTCTTTCATCTGGTGGATCTGCGAGGAACCAGTAGTTTTCGTCTTCATCTAACTCAGACTCGACGCGGAGTGCCAAATCTTCAATATCAATGGCAGAGGAGGTAATTTCAATCTCTTGTCCATTAATACGAAATTCGTAAACGGTTTGGTCGTATGGCGTGTGCATGCCTAAGAACTCAATCGTTGTCTGTACACCCTCAGTGTCAAAGGAGGCGGACTGCTGACCTTTCTGTTCATTTAAGAACTTTTTAAAATTTTCAATTAGTAGTTTCATGATCTCTCCCTAAGTTTGTTCATCTTTCTAAGTTGTGCGAGTGTTGTGGGAGCCTTGGTATATTTCTTGCTCAAAGGAGTGTCTGCCCACTTGTCACCTGCGTAGTCTTTTGCGGAAAACTGGCTACAATTATCTTCGTCTGGTTCTGTTAAAGTGTTTTCTAAATCGTCAAGTTGGTCAGCGTTTACATCGCTTCTCTTGGTAAGATAATAATCCCATACCTTTACGGCTTCTGGAGAGACAGCGAATCTATCAGGTGTAAGTCCCTCGCCATTTTCTGTTGCCCACTCAATCGCGATGTCGTAAAGAAGCGGACCCCAGCCCTTTGTTGCCTCTGTGCTGGAAATAACCCAAGCACCGGCACACTCTCCTTCCGGCTCAGGCTCGCCAGACTTGAAGGGGCGTTTAATAGAAACCATTCCAGACACGGGGTCATCGTAAAAGTCTGTGTCGTTGCCGTCTTCGTCGGAGTAATAAAAATGAACATTCTCTCCGCCCTCGTCCATAATACCAATATAAAGGTCATCTGGAAGATCTTCAAGCGTCTTCATAGCCTCGGCTAAGTAGCCTCTCCAATTTTCCATTATTAGTCTCACTACGACTCATCCTTTATAACAACGTGATTGTCTGTTTCTTGTGCAATTTTTGCTCTAATAAAGTCATTTATTGACGGGATCTTATCTACGCATGTGGTAGGCTCTAACTTTCTTAGAACTTCCTCTTCATACATTTCATCTAACTTTATTAAAAGATCATCTTCTACAACTTTTATCAACTCTGGGTCTAATTTTAAATGTCCTAAAATTGGAAAGTCTTCAATTTTGTCATAGTTTATTTTTCTTTTAGATAAAAAGTCTTTTGCTTTTTCAAAATAGTCTTTAATATCCTGGCTTCTTGATATCGCACCACCAACAACAGGTATAAACTTAGCAAATCTACTAAAAGCGGATTTTGTTGTTTCTATTCTTTGCATCTTGTCAATCTGGCTGATAAGAGAGCCAACAGTGACACACCCTTGTTCAGCCTCTTGTTCGGCTAAATATTGTCTCCAATTTTCCATTATTAGTTTCATTTCTTTAAGTTCTCGGCAATAACTTGTCGCACTCTCTTACGAACATTCTCAACGATGGACTCGGACACTCTTGCCGCGCCCCACTTGTATTTTTCTTGTTGCCTTTGGTTTGCGCCTAAGTCTTCGAGGGCTCTCTTTACCTCGTCCTCAAACTTCCTTGGCACTTCTTCGCCATCGGGAATAACATAGTCTCGGCTCCTTCCATTCGCCATATCAATGTTAAGTCTTCTCATATAGTTGGTGGCACCCTCTCTTTCAACTGGGCGCATCTTTTCAAAGTTGTCCTGAACCCATTTTACGACCTTAAGATTGTTTGCTCGTCGTTCGTCGCTCATTGCGTCTCGGGTTTGGAAGCTTGTAGCGGTCTCAGGGTTTAATTCTTTTAGTGCTGTTTCAATCTGACCCTTGATTACTTTTCCGCTTTGGATCTCGTCTCTCAGTTTGCTTCTGTCTGCCTCTTTTTCACCAAGAACACTGGCATATGCCTTTTTGGCGATATCTACAATTCTATCAAAGTTTCTATTAAGATAGTCCATCTGTAAGAGCACTTTTTCTTGCTCGGCTGCGGGCATATCTTCCGCAAACGAAGTCTCCATTTGTAGTCGGGCTGGGTCTTTTCCACGGCGGGCTGTTGATATACCATAAGTAAAAGCAAACGGATTGACGCCTTCTTTTGGTGCCTTGTATTGTGCGCCAAGGGGAAGTTCCAACTGCTTCATTGCGGAGTCCAAGGCTTCTTTGTTAATTTTATCCAAGCCTGCCTCCATAGCCTTGCTGAATCTTCTGGAAAGATAGGCTCCTTTGTCATCCTGCCATTGAGCATTAAAGATTTTATAAATGCCCTCGTCCTTCGGGAACTCTCCAATGGGTGGGTTCTCGCCGTATTGATCGCCTGTCTCTACAAGACGGAAAGCAATCTTCTTACCTCTCTCAACGGGCATAAAGTGTGTTAGTTCTGCGACGGATCGTTTAAGGTCGTCCTTGGATTTGTCCCACTTATTTGGAGCGAGCACTTTTCTCGCAACAAGTTTCTGACGGAGTGTTTCATACTCTTCAGCGTAGTCGTCGCCATAAGACCTAATAACTCCATCAACAAAGTCTCGGGTGTTTACAACTGCCTGCTCTCGGGCTTCTCTGCTTGAACCTCCAAAGGTGTCCTCGCCATTTATTGTAAGGTCAATAACCAAGACCTGTTCGCCGCTCATAGTCTCCTCAAACGCTATGTCTGCTTCAGTATAGTCTTGGGTAAGAGTAGAATCTACCTCCTCTTGAGCCTCTACCTCGTCGCCTGGATATGTTACTCCTGCCGCTCGGCTTCGGGCATCATAGCCTAAATCATAAACATATCGCACCGTTGCTTGCGCTTCAAATCCGGTGTCCTCGTAATCAACATCAATATTAAAGTATATTGTATCTGGTGCGAATTCGCCAACGGTTCGCGCAACTTCAACTTGTGCGTATTCTTGAATGTCTTGTAACTCCCTATATAAGTCAACACCAACTTCGGGTGGGTTCTCGTCAAGGCTCTGCTGGATTGCGCCAAAAACGGCATTTTGTTTTTCCTGATCCCAAGCCCCGTCGTAGTATTGTACAATATCGTAACTTGATAGTTGACTATCGGCAGCGTCGTAAGCATCATAAGGAGAATCAGAATACGCATTATCTGAATCATAAACAAGAGCAATTTTGTCCAAGTCAGACTCCCTTAACTCTTCGTCTTTGTCGAGAATAAAGAAGAATATTTTGCCCTGCTCGGTTGAATAGTCGTCCCAGTAGTTGCGGCTGTCGGTTGCTGCGATACACCATCTGGTTCCTTGTCCATAATAACAAGAAGCGCCCTCGGTATGTGGGCGAACAACAAGTGTTGTCTTGTCCTGATAAATCCTGTCGGCATCATCACGCATTTGTTGTTTATGAACTCTCTCTGCTTCCTTGGCTTGGAAGACTGCCTTGGCGTTTTCAATTGCTTGCTTTAAGTCGTCAAGATTTTTGTATGCGTTTAGATCTCGTCCGCCTCCTTGGGTGGGCAAGTATTTGTTTAACTTGTGAAAATCAGTAACAAGATCGCGAATTTGACGAAAGAACTGATTCTTTATACTTGTTACATCTGCCGGACTCAGTTCACGATCCTGAGCGGTTTTATATGTTTTTACATACCACTCAACTCGTTGTTTTAAAAGCTTAGTTGACTTGGCGAGGTACTTGTTGTTGCCAGAGGGATCTTCTTTTGAAAACAGATCCACATAGTTGGCATAGTCTGGATATTTCTTTTGTACCTGTTCAAGTCTGCCCTCAAAAAGAACGCGCTCAAAGATCATGCGATCAACTTTCCAGTTGTCTTTGCGCTCCCAAAGCATGTCTTTCATGCTCTTGCGTTGGTTAGAGATTTGTTGGCGATTTATAAACTTGCGCCAGTCGTTTGTAAAGTTTGATTTCATTAGGGCGGGCTCCGAACACTATAAATAGTCTTTAAACATACAAAAAGAGGCACCAATTACTGATGCCCCTTAAGTAATACTGAACTTATTTTCTTAACTCACTCAACTTCGATGGTGTGAGTATAAGTTGCAGCATCAGCGGTAGGGACTGAAAGTGATAGAATATCGTTTTCATAAGCAGCGGTGATATTCTCTGTATCAATCCCTTCTGGAAGACGCCAGGGTTGGCGAAACGAGGAACAGGCAAAGGAGGAGATTTCTGTTAACATTTTATTTCTTCTTGTATAGCCCTTTCTTTGGGATATCTATAATGTAATCACCACAGAATAATCGTCAAGGGTTTTTTTAAAAAAAGTTAAAATTCTCCCCGATATTGTGCTCGGGTTAGCTTAAGGTCAACCTGGGGGATGTAAGCAGCCTCCTTATGGTTGCCCTTGATGAGAGACAGAACAATGCCATTGGTCTCTGATGCAATGGTGCCATAAGCCTTATTAAAATCCATTGGTCCCTCAAAGACCTGGCACTCAATCTTTTCATTTGCTGTGCTGTATGTAATTGCTGTCCAAATCATTCTTCTTCCTTCTTTTTTGCGCGGCGCTTAATCTTACTGGCAGTCTGCGCCTTGCGGGCTGTGGCAGAGCGCTTCAAAATCTCTTCGCCACTTATTTGTTTTGGCTCCTCTTCAGGTTCTTCAGGCGTGTTAGAAACAACCTCTGCTTCAGTTTGTTTTGCCAAGTTTCCAGAATATTGCTGCAAAGTAATAATAGCGCCTTCAATCTGTGCAAGAGCTAAAGCATGCTGTGCGATTTTATCTACACTCTCTGTTGTGGCAGGGCGGTGATAAATATCTTTAATGATCCCGTATTGTTCGAGCGCCTTTGATCGCAGTTTCAAGATCGCTGCTTGAAGTATTTCTTCTGTCATTATTGTTCGTCCTTTCGTGGTCTGCCACGCTTTCTTTTAGTGGTGCCGATTCCGCCTGCACCCCAAAACTTCTTGTTCTTTTTCTGATCGGTCACAAGGAGTGCCTCAATAAAAGTTCCATCGCTATCCTCTTTAAAGTTGAATCGAAGTGGTACTTTTTCAATGTTGCCAAAGAGCGGTTGTGATTTTTTCTTTTGATATTTCTTTCGAGGAGGAGGTTGATTAAGAAATTCAATACACCTCTGGACAACCTCTTCTTCGGTTGTGGACTCGTCTATGTATTGTTTATAGTCAACGTCAATATACACGCCGACCACCCACTTTTTAATACCATACCCGGATACTACAGCATAAAAATCTGAACCATGATATTTTCCTTGTCTCTTTCTTTTGCCATAGTTTGGAAGAGCGGATCCGAATTCACCGAACTCGCGTAAAGAACATTCAATCATTTCTACCCCTTGAGTAGTGTGTTTTTAGATGCAGCAAGCTTTTCTTCTACCGTGTCTGGGGATCCCACCACTGTAATATCAAAAGAACTATTTCCGCTGTTAATGTGTAGTTTAGTAAATTCGTGTCGTGAATCCAAACCCTCTGGGAGAGAACTATCACCCTCCTGTAGCATTTTCAAGGTCTGAATGTCTTCACGCAAACACACAACAAAATCTGGATTAACATAGACTGGGCGCATATTAAAATTGTTATCGTTTGACGTAAATCTATTTTGCTTAAAAAGCTCGGTCAATTTGACTGTTGGCATTTTCTTCCTCCGTTAAGATATCATTATTCAGCGGGTATATGTGTCTGGTGTTGGCAAACCAAGTCTGCCCCCTAAAAAGCACAGAGCATGTTTCATACTCACTATCGAGTATAACCGCCGATGATGGTTTTTCAAGTTTAATATAATCTGATAAAACACCCTGGCTATCGTTATAACGATATAAAGTGACCTCAGACGGGATGTAAACCAAATCACCCCTCTTCATTTTCTTTCTCTTCTACAGCTTCTTCAGGTTGCTCTTCTGGTGGGTTCTCAAGATAATGTTGATAGCCTCCGAGGATTGACATGCAGTCTTCCATGCGAGTGTCGATCTTTGCCATCTGAAGGCGCACGCTATGAAGAAGATCTAATGCCTCTGTGGCATTGGTCTCCTCTTGAGCGAGCTTGGCAGATACATTGGCTGTTCGTCTCGCGGTGAAAGCTAATTCGTCTTGGACAAATTTTAGCATGTGGGACACCTCACTGGGGATATCTTCAAACTCAGTAATAAGGTTAAGGGTTACGTTCATTGTTTTCTCCGATTTTATATTATATTATAACAAATATACAATTGTATGTCAAATGTTTTTTATCTTTTATTTGCGTTTTTTAGCCAACGCTCTTCAACGATATAAGTTTCTTTGTTATCTAAAGGTAGTATCTTATATTTTTTTGTTCCTCTTGCTGCCGTTGTTACCGGCTCGGGAGCGATTTGCACAACAACAAAGAGGTTTGTATTTTCTCTGATTCGAGTGGGGTTATTCTTTCTCAAAGAAACATAGTCGTTGACTTTATATTTTGCCTTGGCATAGTGCGACTCCAATACTTTGAGTGAGTATTTGTTTTCAGTAAAAGTTTTATATTGTCGCTCTGTGGGAATAAAGTCCTCATCATATAGTAGGCGGTAAGAAAGATCCCCATAATAAGGAGGGTTTTCACAATAGTAAAGAGCACAGATGTGTGCTATCTCGCGATGTTTGTCGTTGTATTGTTTCGCCCATTCTGAAGTTTTACTCTCGGTATGAAGATAGCTGTCCTCTATATCACAGAATGCCTCGTATTGTTTCTGAGTTACTCCACCATATTTCTTAAAACCAGCGGCGAGAGAAGAAACAAACGAAAAAACATTTGGACTAATGCTACTGTTTTGCTTTAACGCAATAATGCGTTCTAATATTTTTTCATTTGATATGCGCGGCACAAGGGTTTTTTTATACGAAGAATAGTAGTCCATTTTTCCTCCTATCCCACCCCTCCTGCCATCATAGTTTCCCAAAGCATTTTACCAATCAACATAATGACACCCGAAGTCACAAGCCACTGAACTCTTGATTGGGTCTCTTTCCACTGCTCAAGTGCTCGAAGTCTTGCATACAGCCCCTCATCGGGATTGTATACCGCTTCCTTGATCTTAGAAATATCATCACCCATGCGCTCCTGATTAGCTGCAAGGGTGTCAATTCCGTTGATCAAACGTTCTAGCTTAGAGTTAAGCTCTATCAATGTTTCAGTTGTGCTGTCCATCATTAATATATAGTTTGTTGCTGTTATTCATCCTGAACAATCGCATAATTTGCAGTCAATAATGTACCTGCTGCTGATGCTGCATTTTGCAACGCACAGCGAGTGACCTTTGCTGGATCAAGGATACCTGCTTCAAATAAATCAACAAAGTTTCCAGTTGAAAAGTCCCAACCCTCGTGATCTTCAGAACTTAGAATTCGACTAACAGTAAGATCGGGCGACGTGCCAGCATTGGATGCCATTTGTTTTAGGGGCTCTTGAATAGCTCCCTTAATAATTTCAACTCCCAACTGCTGCTCTTCATTTGAAACCTCAACTTCAAGATTTGTGCTGGCGCGGACTAAAGCTGTCCCACCTCCAGCAACAATTCCTTCTTGCTGGGCTGACTTAACCGCTTCCAAGGCGTCTTCAATGCGATGTTTCTTCTCAACCATCTCCACTTCAGTGGCACCACCGACACGGATGACCGCGACACCAGAGGCAAGCTTTGTAATGCGGTCCTGAAGGCGCTCGCATTCGTGAAGATTTTCAGTTTGTTCAAGCTGGGACTTGAGAGTTTCGATGCGATTCTCAATATCATCAACATCGCCCGTACCACCCATGATTGTCGTCAGATACCTGCCAATCTCAATTTTACTAGCCGAGCCCAGATCTGACAATTTAGTTTCTTGTACCTTCATACCACTAAGTCTGCTGACAAAAGTGGCACCAACTGAAGTTGCAAGGTCTTCCAAGATACCTCTCCGTTCTTCTCCGTATCGTGGAGCCTTAACAGCGGTCACCTTCATCGTGCCGCGAACGGTATTCATAATCAGAGCGGCGAGTGCTTGCCCCTCAACCTCTTCTGCAAAAATAACAAGGGGTCTACCCTCCCTTGCTACAACCTCCAGCACGGGCAGGATTTGGTCTACTGTTTCAATCTTTTCATCAGTAACGAGAAGCAGCGGTTTGTCATAGCGGGCTGCCGATGCACGCTCATCAGTGACAAAAGCCGAGGCTGCCCAGCCAGCTTGAAGTCGGAATCCTTCGACAAGATCAAGAGAGGTCTCAACAGAGCGGGCTTCTTGAATCGTGATTGCACCATCTTTACCAGCAGAATCGACAGCGGTTGCAACAAGATTTCCAATTACTTCATCACCATTTGCTGAGATTGTCGCGATGCGTTTGATATCCTCCAGACTGGAAATAGGTCTTGACTGCAATTCTAAATTTGTTACAACAGTGGTAACCGCCTTGTCAATCCCTCGTTTAAGTTCTACAGGGGAGACGCCTGCGGTAATATATCGCTGGGCGTGTTGGAGGATAGCGCGACACAAGATTGTAGTCGTCGTCGTTCCATCACCTGCGTCGGAGTTCGTCTGCTCTGCTGCTTGTTTAATAACTTGAGCACCAGCATTCATAAAATGATCTTCGAACTCAACGAATTTCGCTACCGTAACGCCGTCCTTTGTAATAATAGGACTTTTACCCTTTTCCTGTAGGATTACATTCCGACCCTTTGGTCCAAGAGTCGTGGCGACATTATTAGCGAGGGTCTCAACACCCTGTAGAATCTTTCTTTGGAGTTCCTCATTGGAACAATATTTTCTGCTCATTTTTTTCCCTTATTAATGATTAGCACTTCTTTGGAAGTCTTGTCCGAGGACATACCGTACTTCCAGTCAGGATATATAATATCATATCCCTCATATAGTTTCAAGATTTCTGGACAATTATTATAAGATAAAATCCAGTTGTCTCGTTCCTTTAATATATTCACCAATTTCAAATGGTCAAATGTTTTGTGTAGATCTCCGCCATCTCCGTAGAGATTGTCCCTGCCGTCTGGCAAGTAGTACGGAGGGTCAAGATATAAAAACGCTTTTGGGTGCGATGCGATTGCTTGCCCAAAGTCCGCATAGTCAACCCTAAAGTTATCTGCCTTGAAGTCTCGAAGTCTTTTGATGGAAGAGTCGGTAAACCTCGCAAAGGATGCTCGCTCAGACCAACCACCGCTGAAGGTGGCACCAGAAAAACTGCTACGGTTAATAACATAATACTTGGCGGCTCGCTCATACGAGAACATGTATGTGTCGGTTCGTAGGTCTTCTCGATGGCTCATAAATGACTCTTTAGAACAGCCCTTCACTTGTCCTCCGGCTCGGACCTCGTAATGCTCCTGTAATTTTTCAACCTCGTCAGCAAGCCTATTGTTGTCCCCGCATAGAGCCTGCCAGAACCAGACAAGCTGTTTCATCTTGTCATAGCCAAACACCTGCACACCTTTGGAGGCAAGCGCAAGTTCAACTGACCCTCCGCCAAAGAAGGGCGAGCACACACGCTCTACATCTTCTGGGAAGTGCGGAAGTATATGCTTAACAGCACGGCTTTTGCCGCCTGGATAGCGTAGTGGGGATTTCAATCTTACCTCTGGTTATTGAGTTTTGCCTGTTTTCTTGCTTTTTTTCTTGCTTCAGCTAAAAGGGCAACCATATATGGTTTCTTTTCCACATAATGTCTAATTGTGGATCCATCGCCCTCTGGCTTAAATCTTACCTGAAATAATGGTTTATTGCCAGCTTTTTTATCTATGATCTGAATAATTGGATTTTTGCCGCCTAATTTTAGAACAGATGCAAGGTCTACTGGATTTTCTTTGTCTTTCAATACACCTTCTAACATAGCAAAATCTAACACTTTAAAATCACCGGCATCTAAATGAACCAAGATAACACCTTCTTCTTTAAGTGCTACCTGATAGTTCATACCTGCCGCTATTGTCCGTATTAAATCTATTTCCGGCTTTGTTTTGTCTGCCTTCAGTAGTTCGTTTAACTTTTCATTGGCGTTTTTATATATTTTTTTAGCTTCGGCTTGCACTCCCGCTTTGGTTCTGTTCGGACCTTTCTCCACAGCTTTTTCCCAGCCCTTTTTGAGGTTCTCGTCTATTTCGATGCCAAACATTACCTTAAATAAACCAGAAATTGCCTCCCAGGTTTTTCCAACTTGACCGAGTTGGTCTGTCCCACCAGCCTTAAGAGATATCCTACCGATGGACGTTGCAACGCCATCTAAGAAGACTTTTATATCTATTTTTGTGCTCGTCTGACCACTAACACCATCGGATACGACTGCCACTTTATTGTCCTCCCCATTGGTAGCTACAGCAAGAGTGGCTTCTAAAGCCTCCTCAGAATTTGCATATGCCACTGCCGCATTAAAAAGCCCAGTTAGCGCACTTCTCTTATCCTTGTTCATCAAATCATTAAAGTTTATTGTTGATAGCCTGATTACACAAGTAATAGTGTCAATAGTGCCGTCTTGTCTTTCAATTGGTTTTGTGAGCACTTTTGCTGTTTTATTAGTACCGGCGCGTTCGTTTTCCTTTTGATTTAAATCATCTAAAAAGGCTTCTACATCTGCGACACTTATTTGATTGCCGCCGGAGATAAAAGCAGTGGCCATTGCTGCGCCCAAGATACCTTCGGCTACATCGCCCTTATTTCTAATCAGTAGTTTCTTACTCGCAGTATACACATTTGATTTGGCGAGCTTGCCGGTGGAAATCCTATTGCCATTGGCAGTTATTGCGTAAAGAGTGCCGGAAAGCTCAGCAGGATTTTTAAGCGCAGCCTTTAATCGAGATAAAAGTTTTTCATTTTTGTCCTTTGGTAAAACAACCGTACTTCCGTCTGTCAACGTAAAAGGTTCCCCTGGGGTTTCGATCTTAGTTATAAATAATTGAATTCTCTCTGGGTACTTCTTTATTTGACTCGCAGGTAATCCTGCTTCAGAAAGCATCACCTGCTCAACCAGCCGAAAAAGATCGGAGGCTTCAAAAGATTCGGTGAAGTAATTTTCTACTAATAAGTCAAGTTCGTTCATAATATATAAATAGTTTTTAAAACCCTAACAGGTCGCCTTCTGAAATAAGGGTGTAACTAAAAGCATTTCCATATCTATCAGCGCTTTTATTTATCAATTTCATGAAGTCGTTAAAATCTCCTGTATTTTTAAATACTTGGCAGCCTGCGGAATAGGAATTTACGAGATCTGCTTCACCATATTTGCGGCTACGATGGATATTTATTCCGAACATCCCTTCGTCAATGGTGCCAGCGTCTCGGTCGTGCTCGTGGTCCTTGTCAGCGTCCCTATATACTTTTACATTACCTCGTCTTTGACATAAAGCTGAGTAACCCGTAACGCCGTGACCATCAATCTTGTATACACCTCGATATTGGTCTGGAACAAGAATAGCACAGCCTTTGCTGTTCATCGGTTTTTCTTGCCAGACCTTGCCTGGGTCTGTTGTGATGGAATATGAGCGGACTTCCCAGTTCTTCTTTGTATCACGATAGATGACAACAAGTGCATCATCAAACTTGTTGAAAATATCCTGATCACTACGCACACCGATAATATTCACATTATATGGTGACTTGTTGGTGAGTCCGAAGAAAGCATATCCTTTTTGCTGTAGCGACTTTCTGAACTGCTCTTTGATGATAAAGGCATGAAGCCCTTTTATGGTTGCCATTGTTTTGTTTCCTTAAAAAATAATATCCGCAATACCAAGCTCTACTGCTTCCTCTGCGGTGAAGTAAGCATTAACCTTGCGGTTAAGAATCTTCTTTAAGTGAGACTTGCTCATATTTGTTTCCTGAACCATCGCCTCAATATACCTGTCTTGAGTCCAGCGAATTTCATCCATTTCATTTTCAAGATTATGAATTGATCCATGGTTTCCGCCAAGAACTGCATGAATCATAACGCGGCAGTTTTTACCGATACGACGCTTGCCCTTGGTTCCAGACGCCAGCAGGAGAGTGCCTGCCGAAAAGACTTTTCCAAGTCCTACGGTATGAATGTCACAATTATCTCGCACTGTTCGCATTAGATCATGAATACCAAACATCTCTTGTGCGTTCCCGCCAAGGGTTGAAATAATAAACTCAAATGGAGCGTAGCTAACCAAGATTTCTGAATTTTCGTCTTTCGGGTCGGAGAGTTTAAATTCTGCCCCTGACTCATAAAGTGCAATCATGCCATACATAATCTCGCCAGCTTTTTCTTCGTCGAGATCACCACAAATGCCCATAAGACGAGGCATTTCATCTTTCTTTTGTGCGTAATAGACTGCTTCTTTTTCTTCCTGAGTGCTTTCTTCGGTCTCTTTCTTTTTCGCAAATCGTGGTGTAAAAATCATAATACTGCTCCTGCTTTTACAAGCTTCTTATTACGGAGTTTTTCATTTCCGTGTGATGTGATCTCAACAAGGCGGATTGGAAATTTTTCCGCCCAAGACTGCCATTTTCGCGGGGTGTCAAAGTCCTGTGCGAAAATCATCGTGTACTCTTCGGTTTTGGCATTATAGCCATCGCCAATAATCTCCCAGTCACCGAGGATCTTAACGACTTTATTTAGTGCTCGCTTTCCTTTGATGTTTTCAACTTGAAGACAATAGTTTGCCTTCGGGTCTGTTGATTCGCGTCTCCATGCAAAAGCTTTCATGCTTTCTCCTTTTGTATTGGAAGTATTAATATAACAGATTATAAATCAAGTGTCAAGAATTATTTTTGACCCAATTAATAATTTCTAGTAATTGTTCTCGCGTAAGCTGTTGAATTGTCGGAGCACCTTTTTGACCAAAGCGAGGAAGAAGTTCTGGTGGGACTTCTATCTCTCCTTTATCGGTTTTTACCTTTACTGGGCTATCTGGATATTTATCAGACGGAACACTTCTCTTAAGTTTCTTTTGGAATGTCTCAACATCAAAAACAATTTGAAGTGCATTTTGCACGGTCTTAGGTAGCTCTTTTTCGTTCTCATCAGCCCAGAGTGCATACTGAACAAGGTCTGTGATTTGATCGCCGTAATCAGCAACGCCTTGATCCTGAACATATTCAAGCGCTTGCAAAACTTCTTTGCCGGTTGGGTTCTGCGGGTCTCTTTGAGAAACCCAGCCTTGGAGCTTTTCTTTTGCATTTTCAAGAATCGCGCTCGCTTTATCCCAAGAGGCACCTTTGAATGGATTTTTCATAAATTCTGAATCCGCTTGACCATCAGGATCTTTAAGTTCCATTCTATCGTTTTGCAAAACACTTGGATCAAAATCGGGGCGAAGCTCACCAGTTCTAATATCAAAAAGATTTGGGTATGGATTGGCATTCAGAATTGTAATACCTCGTTCACCCTCCATTTGTGTATAAGTGCCCTGGTCTACAACATTTTTTTGATAAGCGTTTGTGACTTGTTGAGCGATTTTACTTCCAACGGTTCTCTCTCTTTTTGCGTCTGTTTCGACAGAGTATTCTGGCGGAACATTAATTGTGAACACCGCAACATCATATCCAATATCAACAAGTTGGCGCATGATCTTTTTCATTTTATTAGGGTTTTCGCCTGTGGTATCAAACAACAGGGGAAGCGCCTGATTAATCTTTCGCTTCGTCTTGTCAGACACTGCTTGTTGGAGAAGTTTTCTAACTTCTTGTTTCTTGTCGTAGTCCTCGCCAGAGGGTGGCTCTTGAAATTTAAGAGTCAAGTCAAACTTTGGGAAAACCTTCTCAACTGCATCGTCCGTGTTGATTGGAACAAAGCTGTCTGGCAATCCTAAAAGATTTTTAGTAAATGATTTACCAGATCCTGCTGGACCAAGAATGAAGAACGCTTTAAACGGGTGTTCTACTTGTTTGATTCCGCTCTGAAGAGCTTCTTGCAACTTCACCTCTTGAATAAGCTTTCGCAAGTCATCAATATTCATAATAAGTGTTCCTATATTTCATTATAAATAGTTTTTATATAATCATTATAACAAAAAACCGTGGAAGATTCCACGGTTTTTGTTTATTTAGGAGATTTGTTTCAAATTATTTATTTGAAAGTCGTGTGATTACACGGCGAAGAACCTCGTTAACGAGATCATCGTTGTTGGATTCATCAAGGTCTTCTTCGTCAGAATGACGCGATGCTTTGTGAGCGTGATGAGCCTCTGCGATTGAAGCATCTGTTACTTGAATGTCTTCAAAAGCAACATTCTCAAGGATGGTGCCGTCTTCAAGCTTCATATCGTAGTGGGTAACGCGACCCTGTTTCTTGCTCCAGTTGTGACCAACGGCTTCAGCCATCTGGAACTTGCCTTCGTGCTGGACACCGCCGTGGTGTACACAATAGTGGTTAGGGGCGAAAGCTCCCTCTTCTTCTTCAAGGGGCTCCTCCTCTTCATCGTCAAGCTCAGGTGCGGGCTCGTCGCCCATATCAAGATCTAATTCTTCATCGTCGCCACCCAGGTCCATTTCCAAGTCTCCACCGCCATCGGTCTCAACTTCAATTGGCTCTTCGAGGTCAAGGGCTTGGGAAAGCTCTTGTGCGACTGCGCGGACGATATCTGCTGCGAGGTCTTCTTTTTGGTCTGGACTTAAATCTAATTCACCTCCTTCATCGGAAGGTTCCATTTCTACGTCCATTTCTAATTCGTCTTCTGGTCCCTCATCACCGGGAAGCTCGGGCTCCTCTTCGTGACGTTCACCAGCGGGATCAGCGTGATCCATTTCTTCAAGTTCGTCTTCCTCTCTCTCTCCAGAGGGGCAATGCATCTCGCCAATGGCGGGAATACCTGCGAGACCTTGGAAGCGACGGATCTCGTTTTCAGAAAGTAATTTCTTTTTGCTCATAATAAATTCTCCTAAATGCGTTATTTGAGTGCAAAATAATCACTTATAATTAGATTGTCAAAGCACAAAAAGAACAAAATTACAGAAGTTTCTTTAATTTAGCTAGTGCAGCCTTCTCAAGTTGCTGGGCTCGGGCTGTTGTAATGCCGAGGCGTTCTGCAATCTGTCGTAACTTCATCGCTCCGCTTTTATCAACCGCAACGTTAACACAATTTAAATCTTCCTCAAAGTTAATCCAATCTCGGCAGTCTGAGACGGGGCAAGATACTTTAAGTTCACAACATTTTTTAGCGCATTCGGTCATAAGTCTGGGTGTTCCTGTGCAATGACATCAAAGATGTCTTCTAATTCCCCCTCGTTGATTCCAAACATCGACGAGAGTTCTTTTCCTTTTTGTTTTAGCTTATCTGATTTGGCATGTCTCTTTGAAGATTTCACTTTGCTGTTTCGCAACTTCCATTCGTCAAACCATACCATAAATTGGGCGTCTTCTTCTAAAAACGCTTTTATAATACCTCGTAAAAAACCCGCTTGGGTCATGCCGTGGTAATGAAGACGAACTTTTAACTCTACCTTGTGTGATTCAGGTATATAAGTTTGAATCTTCTCGCCTTTTTCATCCCACTGCTTTTTAGGCATTAATATCTCCACATAATGTGTGTATTACTCTCGGCAAGCCCTGAAGCGGTCTGACGGATGAATCGCGCGTTCTCACGAAGCTCCTGGGGGTTGCGAGCACCTGAATAGGAAAGTCCGCTTCGGATTCCGTTTTCAAGACCCTCTAATATGGGGAAGACAGCACCCTTATATGGAATCACTGTTGCGACACCTTCAAGCGAGGAAGTCTTCCCTCGCCAGTCCATTTGGGCATCTTTGCTCGCCATTCCGCGATAAGATTTATATCTTTCCCCGTCTTTATAAACAACGTCACCTGGGGCTTCGGATGTTCCGGCTAAAAGCGAGCCGACCATTACAAAGTCGGCACCTGCCGCGAGAGCTTTGACCATATCGCCAGATGTTTTAATTCCGCCATCTGCGATAATCTTAAGATCTGGATATTTCTCTTTTGCTCTAACGCACTCAATGACAGACGCCAGTGTTGGCATTCCATGACCAGTTTGAATACGGGTAGAACAAATCGACCCTCCACCAATGCCGACGCGGAGACTATCCACACCGATCTGTGCGAGAGCCAGAGCACCCGTATAAGTGGCGATATTGCCAGCCATAATATGTGCTTTTTCACTAAAACGATCAACAATATTATAGGCACCAGCGTGCATTAGAACATGATCTCCGTGAGCCACATCCAAACAAAGAACGCTTGCCCCAGCATCAATTAAAGAGGCAGCACGCTCAACATAATCGCCTGTGATACCAATGGCGGCACCGACGTTTTTTAACCCACTATCTGATGCCTTGGAAACAATCTCTGTTTGTTTCTCAATTGTATTATAGCGATGTACAATACCAAGCGCACCGAATTCAGCCAATCTCGCTGCCATAAGACCGCCGCACACAGTATCCATAGGGGCTGAGACAATCGGGACACGAAGCTCTAAACCCTCTGATAATTCTGTATTTAGCGTAACCTCTCTGCGCGATTTAATGTTGCTATACTGAGGTGTCAGCAAAACGTCGTCAAATGTGAGGTGTGTTTCAAGGTTCATCTTTCTCTTCCATGGTTTTAAGGAAATTGCTTATAACTTCTTGTGCTGTGTTCCAACAATGTGGGCAATAAAGCCGAACGGGGTTTTCCTCGTCCTCTTTACGAACAACAACGTTCCAAGTTGTTGCCATCTCTTTATTTTTCTTATCATATGGGATCTCACAGGCAGTGCATTCTTCGGGTAGTTTACCGAACATGGCGACTTGTGCCGCTAAGTCCTCATTTCCGTCTTTTCGGATTTGTGCGTCTCTCGCACGTCTTTGTTTTCTATTCATTTTTTATCTCCATTGGTAGGAAAGCCTTTTTTGACTAATAGATTCCCCATATCAACATAATCCTGGTTTATATCGAACGAGACCCACTTGAGCCCTCTGGCATTGCATACAAACGCTTCACTGCCTGTTCCCGAAAACGGGATTACAACTTTAGAATCAGCGTCAACGATGCAAGCATCAAGCAATTTTTCAGTCAATTTAATTGGCTTTTGAGTCGGATGTATAATTTGGTCTTCAAGTGATAAAGACTTTGCCTCTTTTCTCGTAAAAATATCTTTTTTTGATGGTGAGTAAACAAATCTTTCAGACCCCCCGCCAGCGAGAGACGACATCTTAATAACATCTCGTGGCAAAGCACCCTTTTCGTTCACTGTATAGGTTGTCTCTGTATCGCCGAATCTGCCTTTTGTTGGTGGTCTCTTTCTTTCTCCATCAGAATAACCCTTAATATAGGTCTCTGTATATGGCTCTCTAACCGCATCACGGTTAAAAGCTCTTTCTCCCTTGTCTTTCCACACGCACAGAATAGATTCATGACTACGTTGCCAAAATTTTAACGATGGTACTGTTTTGTTGGTATAATGCCATATCAACCATCTATATGGTAAATTAACTTTGCAGGATACATGAGCTAGGATTTCACTAAACCCATAAATATACATGGTTCCTGACGGCTTTAGTGTTCTCTCGCATTGCGTAATCCAAGATTCACACCAATCTACATATTGTTGTAGATCTTTCTTGGTCTTATTGTTTCCAAAGTCTTTTCCAATATTGTAAGGGGGATCAACTATAAAGCAGTCTACCGAGTTGTCTTCTAATTGAGACAATCCCTCGATACAATCAATTAAGTTAACTTCATTCCAATTCAAAATTACAATCCTACCAGTTTCCAATTACAGGGCGAACAAACGGAAGTTCAATAAGGCTCCGAAACTTGTTATAGCCACCCACCATATAATCATCATTTCCGCCGCTGTTGCCACCTTGCTGTCGGCTAAACACCGAAGAGGGCAAATGTTTTTGAAAATCAACCTTGGTCATAAAGAGTGCTCGGAATTGAGGAGGTCTTGCACCCGGTTTCCAATTTACTCTATCTTGAGATGACTCAGGATTAATTCCAAAGAATATAAGCCTGTCCCAGTCTTTGTATTGTGCAATATGGTTAAACGTAAACTCATCAGGATTAATCAATTTCTTTCCCAACTTTTTATCCATTGGAGAGTTCGCAAGAGAAAATTTAATCTCTGTCTTATAACCATCAAAAATTCTATCATGACCCACATTTGTAGGTGAACTTGCACTACAACCAAGATTCTTCATAAACTGTTCTACAAGAGCTTCGCCAAAAACTCCTTTGTTCTTGGTGCTCAAATTCACATAAGATTCAAACAATGTCCCTTTCCAATTGTTGTGAAGATTGTCTGTAAGAATTGCATTAAGACGCCCATCTTCAAATAGTTGATTAATCATTTGCATCTGTACTCCCCAAGGCTCCATCACCCCTTTCACTAATCGTAATGGGATACCAGCCATAAAGGTCTGGATTCGTGGTTTCAAGAGCACGGAATGAAACGACTGGTGTCATGACAACCTGTGCAATCTTAGTGTGCGGCTCAACAATCTGTGGTTCAGTCCCAATGTTGTGGAGGTTGACGAAGACTTCTCCGTCATAACCCGAATCCACCACACAGGCACCCACAATCAGTGAGCGCTTTGATGCAACGCTGGAGCGGTTTTTAACCTCTAGCATATAGCCGTGAGGGACACCAAACTTAAGTCCAGTGGACAGAATGACACTCTGTCCTGGCTCAATAGTCACTGACTCTCGTGCTTTTGGCGAGAAGTAAACATCCAACCCCGCATCGCTTGGATTCCCTCGTGTTGGAGGGTGCGAATTAAAGTGGGTTCTGTGATATTCAATAATCACTTCTCACCTCGCAAGAAGTTAAACATCTCAACAAGCTCGTCGATATCTTGATCTGCCTTGAGCATGCGGTAAGCCTTTACTGCGATAGAGATCTCATCTCCTGAAAGCCAACCTTGCTCCTTAAACTCTGCCTTGAGTTCGCGCTTTTGCTCTGCGTATGGTTCAATAGCATCCTCAATAGCCCTGAGCGAGCGAATGTATTCAAGCACCTTTTGGCGCTTTGCTTCTTCTTCTTGGTTAAGTCGTGCTTCCACAACAACATCATTACTAACAATTGATAGGTCCATTTTTTCTCCTTAATGTTTATACATTATAACTGAGGTATATTTAATTGTCAAGACAATAATCTAAAATTATGTCGTAAAGATCTCGTGCTAAAACCCCACGTTGGGTGATAGTCAAGTTTTGCCATATAAGGTTTGTTAAGATAAAGAATGTCAAGCTTGGAGTTTACGCCCCAGCACTTAATATTAGAAGTCGTTCCAGTGTCGTCAATGACCTCGACAACCCAATATTCTTTATTATTTTTAGTCTTCCTCGGAACAATCTTGCGGGGAATAAACCAAGTAACACGCAAGTCAGGATCAAATTCCCCAATAGGAGGAATCATGTTTTGATAAAGCTTCTCTATAATGTCACCGTTCATCACATCTGACATAGGGAAAACACCTGTAAGCTCAACAGTGTATTGAATAATATCTTCTTCATCAAAGTCACCCTCTGGGCGATATAGCTCGATATTCTCTTCAAACTTTTTTAGCTTTCGTGGTCGGTCAACAGCAACTGCGGACCAGAAGTGTTTCAAACCACTAAATCGGTCATCCACAAGTCCGTTCATTGCTCCTGAGCGCACAAGCACATCCAGTGCCTTCTTATTAAGCTTTGAATATACCATATTATCGTTAAAGATAAAGTCTTCAACCTTTTCAAAGGGTCGGTTACTAATAATCTGTGCAATCGCAGCCTCGCCAAGACCTTTGACAGAGGTCAGCGGCTGAATGAGAGTTTCGCCATCTTCGGAGATTTCCCAAACGCGACCGGAGGTATTAACATCCAATTTGCGAATACCAAAACCAAAGCCCTTTGCGATATTGATAGCTTTTTCTTTTCGGCTCTCTGGCTCCTTATCTAAGAAGGCAGCCATCCATTCTGCGGGGTGGTGGTGAGCCAGCCAAGCGCACTGGTATGACAGCATAGAATAGGAAACAGCATGCGACTTGTTAAAGCCGTATCCAGAGAAGTATTCAAACTTATCCCAAATGCCCTCGGCTATATCCCGACGAATACCCTTCTCCACACAGCCTGTAACGAACTTGGAGTGAATCTTCATCTTTGCTTCATGACCCTTGCCTGTCCCCTTCTTGGTGAGAAGCTTGCGGAGCTTGTTACCCTCATCAAGCGACAAGTCCTTGCCCAGCTTGTGGGCGAGAATCGCAATTTGCTCTTGGAAGATGAGGAAGCCGTAAGTCTCTTCAGTCACCTCTTGGATGAGCGGGTGGTCATACTTAATATACTGCGGCTGTCCTTTTGCCTCTACATACTGGTCATCAACCTTTGCCGATAGCGGACCTGGGCGGAAGATAGACGTGATAGCGGAGATGTCCACAATGCTTGTGGGTTTTGCTCGCTGGCAAAAACCCTGGGCACCTTTCTCTGTAAACTGGAAAATACCAGCCCACTTGCCTTCGTGAAAGATGTTTTCATAGACTTCTTGATTATTCAGATTAATAATATCTGGATGTAGGTGTCTATCGTAGTAATCTTTCACATCGCTAAAGCTTGGCTCTTGGATATTGTGCTCTCGCTTCAAAATATGACGGATAGCACCATCAATCATGGCAAGCGTGGAAAGCCCAAGAATATCAAACTTAATAAAGCCCATGGGCTCCAAGTGACGGACGTTTTGCCCCTCAGCCCAAGGCGTCTGACGGACGCCCTTCGAGTTAATCAATGGCATCCAGTTATCAAGGTTTTCACCGACCACAACACCGCCTGCATGACGGGAACAAGAACGCACCTGACCATATAACATATCAATATGATTGGCGATATTCGTATATTTGCTCAAAAACGCTTGTAGGGTTGGAGAGTATTCTTTTGTCTCCTCGAATGTGGGAGTGTACACACCTGCTTTAATGCCGTGTGCCTTCTTGGCGGCTGGGGTTGCCTCCAAAAGCATCTTACCTGTAACCTCATTCACTTCCTTAAACGGAATGCCGTAAAACTTGGAAATGTCCTTGATAAGCGAGCGCAACTGAAGAGTGTTCCAGTTAGAGATAGGGACAACAGTGGTATCGCCCCACTCATCAATCAACTGCTCTTTTAGTTCCATCGGTGCAGCTACATCGTAGTCAATATCTGGATAGTCAGTAGCATCTGAGCGAAGGAAGCGCGAGAACAGCAGACCATATTTAATCGGGTCAATCTGGGTGATACCGAGGGCGTAAGCCACAAGGGAGCCTGCGGCAGAGCCACGACCTGGACCTGTGAGCATACAATCATTGGCTCGGTCTGCAATCGCTTTCATGGTCAAGAAATATTTTGAGAAACCTCGGTCATCAATAACAGTGAGTTCGTGACGGAGGCGCTCTGTGTACTCCTTATCGTTATGAAAGCCCTTTACTCGCAATCCCTCAATGGACATGTTAACAAGTGCTTGAGTTGCGGTGTATCCAGCCGGAACAACGAAGTCAGGAAGACGAACGGTGTTATCGGGCAGGAAGTCTTCGATACGCTGATGAGCGATTTCGTGAGTGTGCTTAATAGACTGAAGAACAAGGTCATCGTCGTATTCAACTCCACACTCTGCGGAATACTTCTTGTAACTCTCCCACATTTGGTCACCGTTCTTTGGGTAAAGCTCGTAACCAATCTCGTCTACATCAATCGGAAGCTCGGTGCTCTCGTAAGACGGAGCAGCCTTACCAAGCCAGCCGAGGCGCTTGTAAAGCTCGCGGTCTTTCCAAGCATCTCGGTTTGGATAATGGCTGTCTGCTGTGGAGATAAGTCCAATACCAAACTCTTTGTGCATCTGGATAATAAACTTGTTGAGCTTGTGTTGCTCAGGAACATTGTTCCATTGTAGCTCACCATACCAGCGGTCACCAAAGATGGCAACCATTTTGCGAGTTGTCTCTCTCATCGCTTCGAGAACAGCCTCGTCACCTTCTTCGCGGTTCTCCCAGAAGTTTCCGGCGTAGACACCGCCGAGACAGGCAGAAGCCGCGATAACTCCCTCGCTATACTTTGCAAGGAGGTCATAGTCCATGCGAGGATAACGATAGAAGTTCTCGCTTTTGTAGCTTTCAGAAATTAGTTTAAATACATTCTGAAGCCCGGTTTGGTTTTGGGCGAGGAGGATAAGATGACGACGGCGGCGCAATACATCTTGGACTTTTTTACTGGAGTTTTCGTCTTCTACAGTGGCACCGCTCAACTCTGAACCGAGTGATTTGGCACGCTTTTTGTCCTCAAGGGCTCTCTCATACTCTTTACGCCATTCCGAGATGGATGGAATGAAGTAAGCTTCACAGCCGAAGATAGGTTTAAAGGTTTTACCCTGTTCCCTCATCTTCTTAGCGTGAAGCACTTGGTGAGAAAGACCATTTGCATTTCCATGGTCTGTGAGAGCAAGAGCATCACAGCCGTTTTCATATGCAAAATCCATATGATCTGGTGGATATCCCAGTGCGTCAAATAGTGATCCTGCCACGCTATGTGCGTGTAGCCCAACGAACGGGATGTCGGATTTTGTGCGTTTGTTCATCTTACCCTCCTCTAAATTTACTACAGTGCGCGATTGAATACAGTGTCAATCTCAGTCAAAATATCAGTTCGCGTCTTGTTATCAAGCTCAAGAACCTCTGTGACACGATAGCGCATTTGACCCAAAATAGTGCCGAAATTGCGCGTTTTAGCACGCTCCGTTTCAAGCTCTTGGGTCAAAGAATCAATCTGATTCTGAAGATCCGTTGTCGTGTTCGGATTCACCGATGTTGTCTTTGTTGGCATTTTCTACTCCTAAACCATTCCATTCATGGTATTTTAATAAGCCCTTGTAGGGACGTTGTATAGTCTTTGATTCCTCAGATACAAAATAGCCGGTATAACCATCCCAACTTGATAAGTCGTGATACCACTCCAACTCTTTTGTATTTGACTCTAATATTATAACAGGTTTAAATACTTTGTCAAGAGAAAAGTAACGTGCAGACCATCTTTTTTCTAGTGGCAGCCGTTCTGTGGGTATTTGGTCACCGCCGTCTATCCACTCTCTGGTTCCTTCTTTTCGAATTACTTGCCTGCTCTTAATAAAATCTTCGGGTCCAAATGTGAATCCCATATATTCACCGTCTTTCACTGTTTTACCATTATAGCAGAAAAAGAAGTTGTTGTCACTAGAAATTAATTTTCTATGAACCCTCGGTGCGTTTTCTGGATAAACACTAAGCGGAAAAGAAACATAGTATTTATCTGGCGTGACCCATACGCTCATTTGTCTACTGATCCAATATGCAGTGTTTGCTCCATGGAGGATACTCCAAGCATAGCAGTCAACCCTGTCGCGATCCTTGGGATGAACTGGCACATAATAGATTGGAATCGGTTTTCGGTGTTCCTCGGGCTTGGTAGACAAGGTTCTGCCATACCAAATAGGGTCTTGTACCATTTCACCTAACCTGTGGCGAATAAGTGGCTGGACATCTTCATTACAAACAATCCAAATCGTCTCACAGCCTGCATAAGCACATTCCATCACGCTTCTCTCCAAGGCAGTATAGTTTTCTGCGATGGGCATTAACACATTGTCCCACTGAAAACCAAAATCGTGCTTGTGCCCCGCTACAGGAATAATTCCTGCCAAGTGAAACGAAGTTAGTTTGACGGTTGGCTTGGGTTCCATTAAAATGCGTTCAAAAGCTTGGTTGAATAAGAATTAATTTTCAGCATGTTCTCCGACATAACCTGTTCGGGTGTATCATAACAAAATTTAACCTTTTTGGTGTTGCGATACTTCGACATAGGTGGAGGGACGATCTCTCGGGTTACAAAAGTAATTTTTGGCGATAACCACTTGAAGGGCTCAGGCGAGCGATCTGGATAATTCGGGTTTTTGCCGTTTTTTGTGCCCTTAATGCCCGCTTTTTTCATGGTCTTCAATATCTTAAAACGGGCGTAAGTGTCAGAGTTCTGATAATCGTATTTTGCCTCGGATGCCGTCATATATGAGATAGCCACCAGGTCTTTAACACCTGGCGTCACGTCTGGGCGCTTGGATTTGTATAAAAATATGTCTTTTATAAAATTGTCGTCGGTTTCAATATAGTCCAGAGGGGTATTGCTACCTTGGTTGATTTCAAACCAGTCCAAAACTTGTGTTTTTTGGTCGTCATTGTTTTTAATAATGCTTGAAAGTCCTGATATGCCGAAATCATCAAAGACTATAAGGTCTTCGTAGCCAACCTCATAAACTCTGTTGCGCTCTGTAATGACTCTAAGGTGTTTTTTGTGAATATGAACTGATTTCGCCAAATTTGAAAAAGGCACTAAACCAGACAAAGACAGCAAAACCATAATCTTTTCGTATACTTGGCGCTTTGAGGGTCCAAATGTAGCAACCCCTTCGTCAGACATTTTCAAATCATAACGCAGGGGCTCAATTTTAAGCAAACTAAGATCGGTGTCTGGTTCAAAAAATTCAAATGGATGAACTTTTCGCCTCTCAACATAGATCATCGGTATTTGGTTATAAAAACAATATAGCGCCGAACTTAGTGAGCATCCAAGGGCTATTTTCCCGTATCGGAACATTTAGCTTCTTTATTCTCTTCTTTACTCTCTGGTATTTCTTGTTCTACAGAGCCTGAAACTTGTTGGGCTTTTTCTTCCTTAAAAGGACGATCATATGTCATGAAAAAGTCGTGATAGTGGTGCGCCAATTGTTTACTCCGTGATTTGTGCGATTACATAGTTGTCCAAGATAAGATGGTGCTTTTCCCCATCGTGCTCTACTTCTTCAATCATCGCACGATCCACGAGAATGCGGCTGCCGATTGACAGATTGTCAAACCGACAATCATCTGCTGTGCTGTGAACAACAGCAGAGCAATATTTTCCCTCAACTTTTGTATAGTCGTCAGGAAGCAGAATTGTTGATTGTTCTTTTTTCTTCTCTCTCTCAACAAATTCTGGTGTGATCAAAATATGCCTATTAAACGGCTGTAACATAGTTTTTCCTTTTTTATCATACATGTTGCGATGTATTGTCATTTTATCCACATTTTGAGTAGCCACAATCGCGGCAAGTTAAACATCCCTCAAGATAAATAAGACCATCAGAGCCACATTCTGGGCAGCCTTTGTCGCTGGCAGTGGTTCCATCAGTAATGTAGTTCTTAAGCACCCTGGCTACACATTTAGCAAAAGAAAACATATCGCTGTCTCGGTCTTTTTGCATTTGCTCCACAACATACTGAATACTTGCTCCGTGACGAAGAGACAGAGAGATGAGACGAGTAAAAGCAGCATAGTTTGGATTATCGAAGACCCTTACAATATCCTTGACAACAATTGTATCACCATTTTTGCCAACTCGCAAGTCATAAACCGAATTCATCGTTTTTCGCGGGTGCTTAACAAGAATGCCTTGAGTATGCTTTGCAGGGATCTCAATTAAGTTTGACAGACCCCCCATAACTTCGTAAGGTTTGTCGTCAAGCATGCCTACTAAAATAATCCACTTCTCTCCCTGAATGGTTGCGTGATGAATGTTACAGGGCAACTCAGAGGGGCGTTTTACAGCTTGGTGTTGAGGGAAGGAGTCTTTTTCTTCCTCAGTATTTGTGACGAGAACTCCAGTTCGGGAACCATCAACATAAACGGTGATACCCTTAAGACCAAGCTTCCAACCAAGTTGATAAAGGCGTGAAACAACCTCTGGATCAGTGCCTTTTGGAAGGTTAATAGTTGAGCTAATTGAGTGGTCAATATGTTTTTGAATTGCTGCTTGAATTCTAACACGATTTTCCCAATCAATAGCGTCGGATTCCGTAAAAAAGTCTGGAACCTCGTCGGTGTTGTTAGCGTCAAGATACGCTCGGACATTGTGATGAAAAACTTCGTATTCAGTCCACTTATCGCCCAAATCATCAACAAAATCTGCCTTAATGTCAGTCTCATTATGAGAGAGTTTACGACGGCGGGTGTAGGAGTTTCGGAAAACAGGCTCAATGCCAGATGAAGTCTGTGACATGATAGATACAGAGCCTGTGGGAGCATTTGTCAAAATTGAAATGTTGCGTCTCCCAAACTCTGCAATTAAATCTTGAACATTCTTCGGAAGGCTCTTAATATAAGCGTTGTTCTTTTCCTTTTCCCAGCTAAAGACCGGGAAGGCTCCTCGCTCTTTTGCGAGATTGACGGATTCGGTATATGCAGCAATTTTAAAAGTTGAATAAATATTATCAATCACCCCAATTGCCTCATCTGAGTCGTATGCAAGTGAGAGGCAAGCAAGAGCATCGGCTAACCCGTGGGTTCCAAGACCTGTGCGGCGACCGTTGACGCAAGCAGCTTTAAGATTTTCCCAAAGCTCCACTTCATCGGAGGTGTCGCACGCTTTAATAATATTGTCTAATTTTTCAATCTCAAGTTCAACAAGATCATCAGACAATCGCATAGCATTTGCTGCTACTTCACTAAAGTGGTCAAAATCAAAGAATGCTGCTTCTGTAAAGGGGTTCTTGACGAAGTTCTTAAGATTGACAGAAATGAGACGACAGGAGTCAAAAGCCGATAGCGGGATTTCTCCGCAAGGATTGGTACAAATCGTTTTGAAGCCAACATCGGCATATGCTTCGGCAGGGAGATATTTTTCAATATTACCCCACATCAAAAGTCCTGGTTCTGCCGTCTTGGTAGCTGATTCTACGATTTGCTTCCAGAGAGCGGCGGCGTCCACTTCTCTCGTGTATTTTGGGTTTTCTGAGTTAACAGGAAACCGAAGAGTAAATGATCCATTGCTTTCTACTGCCTCCATAAAGTCGTCGCTGATTTTAACTGATACATTTGCGCCCGTGACTTTGGTCAGATCGTGTTTCATAGTTACGAACTTCTCAATGTCAGGATGGCGAATGTCCATTGAAATCATAAGTGCGCCTCGGCGACCGTTCTGACCAATCATACGGCAAATGTATGAGTATAAATCAGCAAACGACCAAGCACCTGTGGTGGTGCCTGCGGAGTTATTAACGGGTGTGCCTTCGGGACGAAGTTCGCTAAGGTCAAGCCCTACGCCACAGCGCCTTTTAAACAGATTGGCAAGAGATTTACCAGAGTCGAGAATTGAAGAAATATTATCGTCTGGAGAGTCAACAACAACACAGTTAGAAAGTGAGACATTCACATGATTATTCCCAATTCCCATCATAGGTGAGCCTTGTGGGACAATATAATCAAAATTCTTAATTAAATCAAATATTTGCTCCTCAGACAGAGCACTTTTGCCGCCAAACTTTGCCTCAATACGGGCAAACTCGGATGCGATGCGGTGGTGCATATCATCTGGTGTTTCCTCTAAAACCTTTCCGCTCTGATCTTTCAAAGCATATTTTGTTAGCCATACATTTGACGCTAACTCATCACCACCGAAGTAGTCTTTTAATTTTCCCAATTTATTTCCCATCCTTGAATTGTTTATATCTTTCTTTTAATTTCTCTGACTGCTGTTTCGCGGCATTAACTTGAATTTCACCGATTGTTTCGCCCGTCGAAGGTAGCACATCAATCTTAACTCTGCTGAGATCCATTTTGGCTGGATAAACAAGCCCGTCTGGACCGAATCTGTTCTTGGCAACGAATAGCCGCCCTGTATTATTGTTCTTATCGTCAATTGTTCTGGATACTGAACAAATAAAGTCAGCAACAAAACATTTGCTGTATGCCTCGGAGATTGCCTCCAGGGTTACAACTTCTGCGTTTAGACCTGAACGATTAGTTTGAGATGCAGTCCAGACTGGGCATTTATTTTCTTGTGCTGTTGCTCGCAATTCTTCATAAATAGATTCCAAGTCGTGCCTCTTTTCTCTCGTAACAGTAACAGGTCTCAACAAGTCTCCATAGTCTACCAGAATCATGTCAACTTTTATATCTCTTTGTTTAAGTTTTTCCAGATGATTTTTAATTGTCTGAGTGCTGGCAGATTTTGTTGGGTACTCTTTAATAATTAGGCGCCCAGGTACTTCCTGTACCTTTTCGTAAATCATTTCTTTAAAAGAATGCATCTCGGAAAGGGAGACGCCAGTAATACAGCTATCATAGCGAATACCAATACTGGTGTCTTGAAGCTCAAGTGTGTAATGTACAACCGTCTTTCCCTGTAAGAGTGCCTGTGCTCCAAGATGTACAAGCACCATGGACTTACCAGCACCTGTTGGTGCGATCACAACACCAAGCTCACCATTTCCAATACCGCCTCGGCAAAGCTGATCAATCTCATCCCACCCAGTGCTGACTGGATCACGGGCTTTTATCTCGAAACGTTTTTCAAAATCTGCAACATAATCATAGCCAAAATCAGAATTACTGCCGAGCTTAACAGCATCGGTTATGACTTTTGCAACCTCATCATATGATGAACTTTTCAGCAAACCCACGGACTTAATCATAGCCTCTTTTAGCGTTTGCTTGCGACAAAAGTCAAGCGACGTATTTTTGATGAAGTCTTCATCTCTTACATCAGTGTTATAAATTCGTGAAAAATAATCTCGGGTCTGCTTCTTTACCGCATCTGTTTCTTCTTCTAACCCAGTACGAAGAATCGTCAAAAGAATCTTAGCAGTTGGATGAACACTATATTCCTTTTTATAATCAAAAATCTTGCCGACGAATACCTGTAAATATTTTAGTTCAAAATAATCCGTCTCCAGCACCTCTTGGATCTGGTCTGAAAAAGCCCTATCTTGCAGAATGAGGGCGGCAAGACCCTCTTGAAAAGATTTGCCGTATTTGCTAAAATTAGTATGCTCTTGCGAGTTCAAATGTACACCTGAATATTATATTACATAGGTATTATAACACAACTGGGTCGTGTGTCAAATAAATAATTATTTATCTTCGTTCCACTCTTCTATAAACGATTCGCCAGTAAGTTCTTCAAGTTTGCGAATCATCTTTTCCATATTAACACGAAACACCTTACCAGTTTTAACATTTTTTGAAAAATATTCCCACTCGCCCTGTTCGTTATGTGGTGAGATTTTTGTAACATTGCCCGCCTCGTCCCTAACAAACACTTCAGCCTCGTTTGCTAAATTGTTCTTGGAATAAACATGAGCATGATTATCTAATGTTGATGGGTCGCTGCCTTGTTTTAGCACTATTCTGTCTTGAATGTGGGGACTGCCAGTTATCATAACCTCTCCTGTGA